>Ga0123353_10005008_pt1 | contig 17260 bp, 8 predicted proteins | sample TergutLab28metaG_3_FD_92763 | JGI IMG/M metagenome (GOLD analysis project Ga0123353, IMG submission 92763) | Labiotermes labralis P3 segment gut microbial communities from Petit-Saut dam, French Guiana - Lab288 P3 | ecosystem: Host-associated > Arthropoda: Insects > Digestive system > Gut ...
ATTCGATTGCGGCTTGAATGCTTTTCTTGGCTGTTGCCCAGCTTCTGCCATCGCCGCTGTCGTCGGGGCGCGTTTCGTCCACATACAGCGTGGGGTGCGGATAGATGACGGTCGCCTGTGCATATTCATACGCGCCCATATCCACCCGTGTGCCTTGGATGCGCGGATTGCCATCCAAGTCCACACTCCCCACCGCCAATAGATTGATGCCTGCGTCAATGCACGGCGATCCGGTTTGTAAGCGGAAGTCGCCGTTTGCCGCATTCTCAAACATCGGGTCTGATGAAAGGTTGCCCGCTCCGCTACTGGGCAACGGCGTGGTGCAGGAATAATAGAACGCGCTGCTAGAGTAATTCGTACTTGTGCCGCTGCCCGTTAATGTGTTCCCCCAGACGATGCAGTTGTTCAGCGTGCCGTAAGACGACCCGCCGCCGTTTTGGTTGGCCGTGTTGCCCGTGAGGGTGCAGTTGTTCAGATCGCCCCAACACGACCCGCCGCCGTAGTTGGCGGTGTTGCCCGTGAGGGTGCAGTTGTTCAGCGTGCTGTCAGACGCCCCGCCGCCGTAGTTGGCGGTGTTGCCCGTGAGCGTGCAGTTGTTCAGCGTGCTCCAAGATGCCCCGCCGCCCCAGTCGGCCGTGTTGCCCGTGAGGGTGCAGTTGTTCAGCGTGCCGCCAAACGACCCGCCGCCCTCGTCGGCTGATCCGTTCGTCAGTGTGAATCCCGTGAGGACGGTGTGGTTCTCGTCCCAGTCCCCCAGCGTGGCGCAGCGGTTGTCGCCTTCGCCGTCAATGATTGTCCACTCCGCGCCGCCTGTGCTTTCGATCGTGATGGCCTTGTTGTCGGAGGTGATCGGCGAGTAGGTGCCTGGCCATACGACAATCAGATCTCCCGCCGCCGCCGCATTCACCGCCGCCTGAATGGATTTCTTTGCGGTTAACCAGCTCTTGCCGTCGCCCGTATCGTTGGGGCGTGATGCGTCAACGTACCAATCGCCTGTCAGTTCAGTCATTGGGGATTCATACGCCCCCATGTCAACAGTGCCGCCAATGATGCGCGGATGCCCTGCAAGGTCAAACGCTCCAACGGCATATGCATTATTCCCTGCATTGATGCACGGCGAGCCAGCTTGCAAACGGAAGTCGCCGTTTGCCGCATCCATGAAAAGCGGGTCATCTTCGATATTCCCTCCACCGTTATAATTCCCGCTTGGCAACGGCGCGGTGCAGGAATAAAAGAACGTGCTGTAAGCGTAATTCGTACTTGCGCCGCTACCTGTCAAACGGTTTCCCCAGACGATGCAGTTGTTCAGCGTGCCGCCAGCCGATCCGCCGCCTTCCCAGTCGGCCGTGTTACCCGTGAGGGTGCAGTTGTTCAGCGTGCTGTAACTTGATCCGCCGCCTTCCCAGTCGGCCGTGTTGCCCGTGAGCAAGCAGTTGTTCAGCGTGCTGTTATACGACCCGCCGCCCCTGTCGGCCGTGTTGCCCGTGAGGGTGCAGTTGTTCAGCGTGCCGCCATACGACCCGCCGCCGTCGTCTTTCTCAATGGAGACATTCGCATGAGAGGCGTTGCCGTTTTGCAGCGTGAATCCCGTGAGGACGGTGTGGGTTTCCATATCCCAGCCCCGGTACATTCCCAGCGTGGCGCAGCGGTTGGTGCCGCCGCCGTCAATGATTGTCCACTCTGCGCCGTTGACACTGCGGATTGAAATGATACCGTTCAAAGTAATGATGGGTGCATAAACTCCATTTGTAACGACAATCTCATCACCCGTGCAAGCATACGCTATCGCCGCTTGGATGGTCTTCTTCGCCGTTGCCCAGCTCCGTCCGTCGCCGCTGTCGTCGGGGCGCGTTTCGTCCACATACAGCGTGGGGTGCGGATAGATGACGGTCGCCTGTGCATATTCATACGCGCCCATATCCACCCGTGTGCCTTGGATGCGCGGATTGCCGTCTAAATCCGTTTCCCCGACTGGCAGACAACTAAACCCTGCATCAATACACGGCGAGCCGGTTTGCAAACGGAAGTTGCCGTTTGCCGCATCCATGAACATCGGGTCTGAGGAAATGTTGCCCGCTCCGCTACTGGGCAACGGCGCAGTGCAGGAATAAAAGAACGTGCTGTAAGCGTAATTCGTACTTGTGCCGCTACCCGTCAAACTGTTCCCCCAGACGATGCAGTTGTTCAGCGTGCCGCCAGCCGACCCGCCGCCTTCCTCGGTTGCCGTGTTGCCCGTGAGGGTGCAGTTGATCAGCGTGCCGTGCCTCGACCCGCCGCCGTAGTTGGCCGTGTTGCCCGTGAGGGTGCAGTTGTTCAGTATGCCGCCGTACGACCCGCCGCCGCCGTAGGCCGTGTTGCCCGTGAGGGTGCAGTTGTTCAGTGTGCCGTAAGCCGACCCGCCGCCGTAGTTGGCGGTGTTGCCCGTGAGGATGCAGTTGTTCAGCGTGCCGCCAAACGACCCGCCGCCGTAGTCGGCTGTCCATCCGTTCGTCAGTGTGAATCCCGTGAGGACGGTGTTGGTGTGAGAGCTATCCGACCCCAGCGTGGCGCAGCGGTTGGCGCCGCCGCCGTCAATGAGGGTTACGCTTGCGCCGCCTGTGCTTTCGATCGTGATGGCCTTGTTGTCGGTTGTGATGGGCGAGTAGGTGCCTGGCGCGACGAGCAGGATGTCGCCTGCGTTGGCATTGTTGATTGCCGTTTGGAGCGCCGAGCCTCCGCCGGAGACGTTGATCGTCGCGGCATGGGTTACGGTGGCTGCGAGTGTGAGCACGGCGAAGATGCCATGCGCGATGTGTCGTGTCATTCTCATGTTCTCTCTTCCTTTCGTTGTGAACCGCCGATAAAGGCGACTGGAAGTTAAGAACCATGTCTAGATGGCGTGAAGTATTCGACTGGAAGGTCTTATTTCCTCACCTTCCAGTCATACAACTGAAAAGGTGCGAAAATTTCGGTTTCACAATTATCCGCTAGACAAGAGGCTCTTACACCCCATCACCAGTCTCCTGATGACGCAAGCAATATCCCATAATTTATTCCCCTTGTAAAGAGAATTAAGAATTAAGAGTTAAGAGTTAATAGTTAGGAGTTAATAGTTAATAGTTAAGAGTTAATAGTGAGGAACTAACCACTAACCAAGGTAGCGCACGGCGTCCCCGCCGTGATTAGTGGTTAGTGATTAGTGGGTAGTGGTTAGTGATTAGTGGTTAGTGATTAGTGGTTAGTGATTAGTGGGTAGTGATTAGAGAGGGCTATCCACTATCCACTAACTACTATCCACTAAGGAATTGGGTAGGGACGGATCTCCGAGCCGTCCGCAGGTAGCACAGCAACGGTAACGGCGGTTTCGGAGAAACCGCCCTACCCAGGATGGCCTACGGGAATGTCCAATGGCCAATAGCCCTGAAAGGGCGTAACTCACTAGCGTAGGGCAACGCCCTACGTATGGATGCGAAAAGAATTTCAAGCCCTGTAAGGGCGACATCCCATGCAGAAATGAGTGTCGCCCCTACAGGGCTTATTCGTGCTTGGCCCGTTTCGTAGGGCGTTGCCCTACGCTATTGAGTGCCGCCCTTTCAGGGCTTTATAAGGTAGCGCACGGCGTCCCCGCCGTGATTAGTGGTTAGTGATTAGAGAGGGCTAGCCACTATCCACTAACTACTATCCACTAAGAATTGGGTAACGGCGGTTTCGGAGAAACCTCCCTACCCAGACTAATCACTAATCACTAACCACTAATCACTTCCCCTTTGCGTTTGCGTGCCTTGCTCAGCACGAGGCCGAACAGCTCGCGGATTTCGCGGATGTGCAGGATGTAGGCCCCGACAAAGTAGATGCCGGCAAATGCGGCGGCGCATACGCCGAGTTTGGTGATGTCTCCCATGCGCTCCGACGGGAACTGGATGGCCGAGATCTGGCGGAGCAACAGCCACGCCGCGCCTCCGGCAAGGCCCGCCGCGACCACCACGCGGGTCAGGAACAGCGCCGTCTCGATGAAGGGGAACACGGGGACTTTCCGTTTCAGGATTTCGACCAGCACCACGCATTTGAGGATGCGCGTGAGCGTGAACCCGCCCGCGATGAACGCCAGCAGCACCAGCCCGTTGCCGTCATACGTCTTCAAGCCCAGCCAGGTGATGCCGATGCTGATCAGCGAGAACGCGATGCCGACAACCGTGATGCTCACGGTCCGGCGGCTTGCGAAAAAGGTCTTGGTCATCAGCGGCTCGATGGCCGCGGCCGGCAGGACGAACGTGTAGCACGCGAGCGAGACGGCGGTGCGTTGCACGGCTTCCTCCCCGAAAAGCCCGCCCTTGAAAATGAGGGACGTGAACGGGACCGCCATCACCGCTACAAACAACGCGAAGGGCGCGAACACCGCCAACATCATCCGCCCGAAGCGCGTAACCATCTCGCCCATCTTGCGCTGGTCCTGATTGTCGGCCATCTCGCACAGGAACGGGAAGACCGCGATGGACAGCGCGACGGGGACAATGAACGCCAGCGTGCTTTGGAGTTTCTTGCCGATGGAGTTGGCCTGCATCAGGCCCGTCTCCATGACGCTCAGCACCTGGACGTTGTTGAAGTTGTCGCGCACCTTCGTAACGAGGACCCCTAGCACCAGCGGCAGCATCAGCAGGGCCAGCCGTTTCACCGCCGGGTGCGAGAACGCCAGCATCGGGCGGATGTTGGCCAGCTTGTCCCGCAGCCCGAACAGGTGCGTCAGCACCTTGCAGGCGGCCCCTGCCACAAGCCCCCAGACCACCAGCTGCGCGCCATCCTTTTTGAGCAAGACCCCGACGATCAGAACGCCGATGGCGCAGAATTTCCATGCGGCATCGCCGAGCGCGGCCAGGAAGAAGCGCTTGTGCCCGTTCAGCAGCGCATACGTTGTCGAGCCGAGGGAGAGCCCGATCAGGGCCGGTGCCATCCTGCGGACACTGGACACCGCCAGCGCGTATTTCTCGGGGTTGGTGTCCGCCCGCCATTGCGAGAGCCCCTTCACCACGAAGTCAGGCGCGACGAGGAACACGGCGGTAACGGCCAGGAGGAGGATGAACTGGAGGGTCAGGATGGTGCTGGTGAACACCCATGCGCTGGATTCGGACGTCTTGTCCCTTTCACTCATGAAGACCGGCAGGAACGTGGAGGCCATGAGTTCCTCGCCCACGAGGAACACCATGAACAGGCAGTTCTCAAACGCGAACGCATAGGCCACCTCAAAGGTCCCCGGGTCGAGGTAATGCCCCATGACCTTCGCCTGGATCAGCCCCGCCAGCCTAAACAGCAGATGCGCGACCGCAACAAAGAGCCCTGCCCTGAAAATGCGCTTCTCGATTTGCCCTGTTCTCATGTTCGATTCCCCTGGAAGTGTTGCCCGTTTATTGTGTGTGCTGCATCTCGCAGAGGCGGCGATAGGCGCCGTCTTGCGCGAGGAGCTGGTCGTGGGTGCCGCGCTCGACAATGACGCCGTGGTCCAGCACGAGGATCAGGTCGGCGTTGCGGATGGTGCTGAGGCGGTGGGCGATGGCGAAGGTGGTGCGGTTTTTCATCAGGCGGTTGATGGCGTCCTGCACGAGCCGCTCGGTTACGGTGTCGAGCGCGCTGGTGGCCTCGTCGAGGATGAGGATGGGGGGGTTCCGCAGGAGTGCGCGCGCAATCGCCACGCGCTGGCGTTCGCCGCCGCTGAGGGTGAAGCCTTTCTCGCCGACGACCTTGTCGTAACCCTCGGGCTGGGACACGATGAAGTCGTGCGCGTTCGCCAGTTTGGCGACCTCGATAATCTGCTCGCGCGTGGCGCCGGGCGAGCCGTAGGCGATGTTGGCGGCGATGGTGTCGTTGAACAGCACGGTCTCTTGCGTAACCACGCCAATCAGGTTGCGCAGGCAGGTGGTGTCGAGGGCTTTCACGTCCACGCCGTCCATGGTGATGCGCCCCGCCACGGGGTCGTAGAAGCGGGCGAGCAGGCTGGCGAGGGTTGTTTTGCCGGACCCTGTGCCGCCGACCACCGCCAGCACGGAGCCGCGCGGGATTTCAACGTCCGCGTCCCGCAGCGTCAGGTCGCCGTCGGGCTTGTAGCGGAAATCAACGTGCTCGAAGCGGATGCGGTCGGTGAACGTAACCTTGCGGACCGGGTTGGGGGAGAGGGGCAGGCTCGAGTCGTAGTCGAGCAAGGCGAAGATGCGTGTCAGCGCGGCGCGGCCGCGCTCAATCTGCGCCTGAATCTTGCCCAGCTGCTTAATCGGGCGATACGCCACAAGGAACGGCACGAGCATGGGCGCAATCTGGTGGATGGCGATTTTCTGGAAGAAGCAGTAGGCGACAAAAATGAAGATGAGCAGGATCCCCACGCTCTCGATGGCGGGCGTGATCAGCAGTTCCAGCCGCACGGTCCTCATGCTGATTTTGAAATAGTCCCGGTTCACCTGTGCGTAGCGCTCGATTTCGTAAGCCTCGGTGTGGTAGGCCTTGACCACGCGGATGCAGGTTTGGTTCTCGTGCAGTTTGGATGAGACGAGCGAGATGTTCTGCAGGGCCCGGTGAGACCATTTGCGGATTTTGCTGCCGAGCGCGGTGAGCGGCAGCATGAACAGGGGGAAGCCCACCATCACGAGCGCGAGCGTTACGAGCATCTGGTTGGAGATGGCGAAGTAGATGACGAACCCGAATGCGGCAAGGATTTCAAACGGCGCGCGGAAAATGTCGGCCAGTGTCTGGGCAATCACGCTGTCCACGATCTGCGGGTCGTTCATGCTGCGGCTCATCATCTCGCCCACGTCCGTCTTGCCGAAAAAGCCCAGCGACTGTTTCTGCAAGTGCGCGAAGAGATCCATGCGGAAATCCTGCACGACCCGCGCGCCTGTCCAGCGCAGGAAATACTGGTTGATGTAGTGGGCGATCATCTTCAAGAGCAGCACCAGCGGCACGACGATGAGCGACAGCATCAGGAGCTGCCCGGTCATGCGCCCCTCGGCATCGCGGAAGGTGATGCCGACCCGGTTCGCGTATCGCTCCACCGATAAGATCCAGCCGGGCAAGGCTTCGCTGCCGCTGCCGGGCTCCGCAATCCCGCCGGGCTCGGGCGTGTCGTGTGTTGCAGGGACGTCCACGTGCTGGACAGCGCCGACGGTCTGGAACTGTTGCAGGAGCGGCTGGATGACTTGGAACAGCGGGATCCACGAGCCCGCCGTAATCGAGCCGGCCAGCAGGCCGATGATGAGCCGCGTGCGGTATTTCCGCATATAGGCGTAGAGCCGCCCGTAGGCTTCCTTGGCTGTGTATTCCCTGTCGAAAAAAGCTACCATGGTGTGTGCCTAGTGCGTTGCGGCCGCCAGGTAGCGTTCGGCTTGGAGCGCGGCGATGCACCCTGTCCCGGCGGCGGTAACGGCTTGTTTGAAGTGTTTGTCTTGCACGTCGCCGGCGGCGAACACGCCGTCAACGGATGTGCGTGTCTGGTGGGCGACGATGTAGCCTTCCGCATCCCGTTCGAGTTGCCCGGCGAACGGCGCGGTGTTCGGCGTGTGCCCGATGGCCACGAAGAGCCCTTGGACCGCGCGTTCGGTTATCGCGCCGGTCTTGACGTTCCGCACGCGCAGGCCGGTTACCTCGCCCTTGGCAGGGTCCAGCACGTCGTCCACCACCGTGTCCCAGACGACCTCGATGTTCGGGGTTGCCAGCAGGCGGTCGGACATGATCTTGGAGGCGCGGAATGCGTCGCGGCGATGGATGAGGGTAACCTGCTCCGCGATGCGCGAGAGGTAGAGCGCGTCCTCCATGGCGGTGTCGCCGCCGCCGACGACGGCGACGCGCTGGCCTTTGAAGAATGCGCCGTCGCAGACGGCACAGGCGGAGACGCCGCGCCCGAGCAGCTGCTGCTCCGAGGGCAGGCCGAGGTAGCGCGCGCTTGCGCCTGTCGCGATGATGAGGGCCCGCGCCTCCAAGGTGCCGCCCGTCATCAGCGTCAACTTTTTGGGCGCGGCGCTCAGGTCGCAGGAGGTTACGGCATCCATCACGAAGCGCACGCCGAAACGCTCGGCCTGCTTGCGCATGGCGGAGACCAGCCCGATCCCGCTGATGGGGTTTTCAAACCCGGGGTAGTTCTCGATGTCGGTGGTCTGGATCAACTGCCCGCCCGGCTGTGTCCCGTCCATGACGACAGGGGCGAGGTTTGCGCGCGCGGCGTAAATCGCGGCGGAGAGGCCTGCCGGGCCGCTCCCGATGATGACAACATTTTCCATTGTTATTCCCCTGTGTGCCGTCCGCACGTTGTCGAAAGCCGATTGTCCAACCTGCCGCACACAAGAAGGGATGTATGTTCGCCGAATTTGGCGGATTTGTCAAACGGATTCCCCTGCGGCCCGTTCATAAAAAGCACGCGGGGCATACGGTCCGGCTGAGCGGGGGTGGGTCGGCGCGGCTAGCGTGACAGCCGTTTGCGCTCTTCGAGGTAGGCGCGCACGAACGTGTCCATCGGCTCGTCGGTCTTGATGAGGCGGTAGTCCACTTTCATCTCGGCGCAGGCGGTGCGGTAGGTCTCGATGAACTCGCCCATGAGGTCCTTGTACTCCTTGGCCAGGGCGCGGGGGTCGGCGATGATGCGCTCGCCGGTCTCGAGGTCCTCGAACTCGGCCCCGCGCTTGATGTCGAGCGAGAGCTCGATGGGGTCGAAGGTGTGGAAGACGATGACGTCGTGGAGGTTCTTGCGGAAGTGCGCGATGGCCTTGATGATCTCGTGCTGGTCGTCGAGCAGGTCGGAGATGATGACGACCATGGCGCGGCGGTTGATGCTCTCGGCGATCTGGTGCATCACGTCGGCGCCGGCGGTGCCGAGGGCGGGCTTATAGCCTTGGAGGATTTTGAGGGAGTTGTTGAGCTCGTTGAAGGAGTTCTTGCAGGGGAGCGAGGCGTCCATCTTCTCGCCGTAGATGTACATCCCGATGGAGTCGCGGGCTTTGAGCACGACGTAGCCGATGGCGGCGGCGAGGGAGCAGGCGTAGCTGTACTTGGTGGGCAGGTCGGCGGAGGAGGTGTAGTTCATGGAGCCGCTGCGGTCCACGAGCAGATAGACGCGGAGGTTGGTCTCGTCCTGGTAGCGGCGGATGAAGTATTTGTCGGTGCGACCGAGGACCTTCCAGTCAATGCGCTTGAGGTCGTCGCCCTGCATATAGGAGCGGTGGTCGGCGAACTCGGTGCTGGCGCCGCGTTGCGCGCTGCGGTGGCGGCCGGCGAGGGTGCCTTCGACGACATAGCGCGAGTTGAGCATGAGCCGGTTGAGCTTTGCCATTTGCGCGGCGTTCAGGAACGCCGAGATGCCTTCGCCCTTTGCCATCAGCGGCCTCCCGTTGTTGCGACAATCCAGAAGTCGCCTTCGCTTTCAATCATCACCGCGAACTGGGCGTCGGAGCTCAGTTTGAGGAACCGGATGCCGTTGACGGCGCTGCCCTCGCTGGCGGTGCCGCGCAGGGTGCCGGCGTCGGTAACGGTCTCGAAGTCCACCATGACGGGGGTTCCCTGCCGTTTGCCGGCGATGGAGGCCTGCTTCTTGCCGTAGGCGGTGAAGGGGAGCGCCGTCATGGCGGTCAGGCGGTTGCCGAGCGATCGGCTGTGGAGGGAGAACCGCTGGCTGGCCGCGTTCTTGATCTTGCTGAGCCCGGCGGACGAATAGACCCACGCGTCGCCGAAGCGGTCGGCCTTGGGCGGGGGGCTGGGCTGCGACTGGAGCTGGGCGAGGCTGCTGGGGAAGGCGACGTTGTCAATGTAGTATGCGCGGATGGCCTTCTCGACGGCGAGGTGGTCTATGCGCGTGAGCCAGCGCCGCGCGAGGGTGTCGGCGCTCCGCGCGATGGCGGGGGCGGTCTTGCTGGCCTCGGCGGAGAGCAGCGCGCCCTCGAACATCTCGGCGGCCCGCTGCTGCTTGCCGCCCGCGAGCAGGTGCCAGGCCATCAGGGTCTTGACGGCGGGCAGGTATTCGCCCAGCGTGGCGGTCCTGTTCATGGAGGCGGTGCAGGCCTCGATGACGGCGTCGTGCTTCGAGGGGTCTTTGGCGTGGATGCGCCAGACCCTCATGAAGGCGTCCTCTTGGGGTGTCGCGCCGGAGACGATGGTTGCCGCAAGTGCGAGCCCTGCGGCAACCCAATGGTTAGCGTGTCGCGCCATACATCAGGATGTTGACGCCCAGCTTGATGGCGTCGTCCTCGAGGTAACTGCCGCAATATTTGTTGGGCGAGAGCTCCCATGCGCCGGCCATGCCGATGGGGCTGTAGATGACGGCGGTGTTGCCCTCGGTCTCCAGCGTCAAGATGTTGGGTGCGATGGCGGCGGCGTTGTTGTACGTCTTCTGTAAGGCGGGGGTGATTTTCAGGGTGGAGATTTCGTTGGGCATCCTGAACATCGGGTGGTTCTGGCGCAGCGTGAGGAAGGAGGTGCCGGGCAGGACCTCGTTCATGACTTTGCGGAATGACACGTCGAACGCCTTGCGGCCGCAGCAGGCCTCGGCGATGAGCAGGCCGCCGTTGTTGAGGTAGTTGCGCAGCGCGGTTACTTCCTCCGGCTTGAGGGTGAACTGCTCGTGGCCGGTCAGGTAGATGATGGGCGAGTCCATCAGCGCGGGGTCGGTGAGGCGCATCTCTTTCGTGTTGAACTTCACGGGCGCGCCGGTCTTCTGGTTGTACTGCGAGAGCAGGACGGAGAGCCCGACGTGGCGCGTCTTCCAGCCGCCGTCCTCGCCGTAGATGATCTGGGCGATGTTCATGGAGCCGGCGGCGGACACCTGCTTGGCGTCCTCGAACTTGGTCTTCTTCACGTTGTCCACCATCCAGCTGCGCATGGCGGTTGCGTACGTCATGATGTTCATCCCGAGCTGCTGGGCGGATTCCGGGGTGTAGGCGATGATGTTGTCGTCTTCCAGGGGGTCCCAGCCCACCTCCATCCCGAAGCGCGAGATGATGGCGACGGTGCGGCAGTCAATGGTTACGCCCTCCAGCCATGCGTCGTTGCCCTTGTAGAGCGAGCGCACGCCGGGGCGGTAGCCGACCTTGTCGAGCTCGTAGTATGAGTGGAACACGGGATGGTCCGGGCTGAGCCTCTGCACGGGCGCCTCGGGGAAGATCTCGTTCAGGTTCTTGATCGCGGAGTCATAGAACGGCTTCGAGCCCATGCCCGCGTTGAGGATGATCGTGCCGCCTTTCAGCAGGTACTGGCGCAGCTTGTCCTTCTCGTCTGCGCCCATACTCCAGTGGTAATGTCCGGAGCGGTAGAGGATGGGGTTCATGTCGGGGTCCACGTCTATATCCGCAAACGCTTTGGCTTCGAATTCGTAGTCCACGTCGGCCATGCTCTTCAGCGACTTCAGCAGGTTGTTGAGGTCATTGGGCCGCGCGTTCCAGTCCTGCTCGCCCCACTGTGACTTGAGCTTCGTGAACATGGTCGGCGGCTTGGGCGGGCTCTTCTTTTCCGAACGCGACATCGGTGCGGCTGGCGGCGGGGGGTAGGGGATGAACGTCTCGCCGCCCGCGACGGTCGCCGGCGGCGGCGGGATTTCCTTGCGCGGCGGCGGGGCCACGAACCCGGCCTCGTCTGAACCATCGCCCTGGAAGATATGCGCGGCCTCGGCAGTCAGTGCCGCAAACAGCGCCATAAGAATCAACCCAACACACATACTCAACCATTTTTTACTCATAACAACTCCTTTGCCCAAAATAGAAAAGTAAAGTATAAGGCTTCGCAACAGGAAAGCAAACCAATTTTTGAAAAAAAAGGAGAATTGTTTGGCGCGCGGGGGAGGCGGATTTTGATGGCTTTGGCGGGGGGCGTGTGCTCGCTTACCCGTGTGGGCGGGGGATGGGTATCGCCTGAAAATTAAACACGTTTTTGTGCTGGATTCCCCGGCATGAATATGATAACGTCTAAGGTATGAAAACAAAAAGAGAGCAATCGGTTTTTCTCGGGTGCCTGCTGGCATTCGGTGTTGCGGGGTCTGTGCTGGCGCAGCAGACGCCGGTGTCGGGGCGTTTTGTCCGCGTGGAAATCCAGAAGGACAAGGCGACGCTTTCGCTTGCGGAGGTGCAGGTTTTCGTGAAGGGCGAGAACGTCGCGCTGAAGGGTAAGGCGAGCCAGAGCGATACGGGGCACGGCGGGGTTGCCGCGCGCGCGATTGATGGCAACACGGACACGAAGTGGAGCGGTGGCTCCATCACCCACACGCCGGAGGACGGCAAGAACCCGTGGTGGGAGGTGGACCTGGGCAAGGAGTTCCCGATCGAGGGCATCACCGTCTGGAACCGCGAGGAGTTGCCGCAGCGGTTGAATGATGCGTCGGTGCTGATTATCGGCGAGGACCGCAAGGTGAAGTGGGCGCAGTCGCTGCCGAACCCGGGGCGGACCTCTAATGCGTTTGTGGTGGATGCGGCGGCGCCGCGGCCGGTGGTGGTGGAGCGCAAGATTGAGCGCAAGGTCGAGCCGGCCTCGGACAATGAGATTCGCGCGGCCTATGAGAAGAAGGGCTCGTGGATCGAGACGCTGCTGGCCACCCAGGCGAAGCTGGAGATGTTCCGCAACCTCAGCCCGATCATCAGCCGCCTGATGGAGGATTTCCCGAAGGATGCGGCGGACATTCAGGAGGAGTACAACAATTCCGTGTTCGGCAAGCAGTCGGGCGCGCTGGATGAGCTGGCCAAACGCTATGTCAACGCCATGCCCGCCAACCTGCGCGGCGACTGGCCGAAGCGCGCGGCGGAGGTGAAGTCGCTCGACGACCTCGCGCCGATCCGCGCGGCGTACCGCGAGGCGAGCAACCAGATGCTGAAGCTGACGTTCCTGCAATACTTCAATGCGGAGGCGATGGAGCGGGCCATCAACAGTTATGCCGCGAAGTACCCGGCCGTCTATAAGGACAAGGACGCGCTGCTGGCGCGGCTGGCGGAGGTCGCGCCCGTGGCGGAGGCGGCGAAGAAGGGCAGCGACGCGGCGGCGAAGTTCGAGGCGTCGAAGCAGGTCGAGGCGCTGATGGATGCGGTGTACATGAAGCACCCCGGCGTGGACTTCAAGGAGCTCCTGATGGTGCGGCGTTCGAGGATGTCGCACCGGGGGCTGCCCAACAACTGGCAGGGCAACTCGTCCATCCCCCTGCACGGGTATGTGAATGACCTCGTCCGCGTGCCTGTGAAGCAGGGCGGCGAGGTGAGGCCGCAGGTGGTCTATGCGAGCGACAGTTTCGTGGGCGACGTGGATTTGCATTTCGATGCCGACCGTGTCGTCTATGCGTCGGGCAAGAAGGGCGAGAAAGGCTGGCGCATCATGGAGACGCGGCTCGACGCGCCCGGCGTGGCGAAGGAGCTCACGCCGCCGGATATGCCGGACATTGACTTTTATGACCCGTGCTACCTGCCGGACGGCCGCCTGCTGTTCGTGGCCACGAGCGGCTTCCACGGCGTGCCGTGCGTAACGGGCAGCGACTACGTCGGCAACACGCACCTGATGGAGAAGGACGGCTCCATCCGCCGCCTCGTCTTCGACCAGGACAACAGCTGGAGCCCCGTGGTGATGCCCAACGGCCGCGTGCTGTACCTGCGCTGGGAATACACGGACTCCGCGCACTACTTCGCCCGCGTGATCATGACCATGAACCCGGACGGCTCGGACCAGCAGGAGTTTTACGGCAGCAACTCGTATTGGCCCAACAGCCTGTTCTACGCGCGGCCGCTGCCGGGGTCGGTTACGAAGTTCGCGGGAATCGTCTCGGGGCACCACGGCCACGCGCGGATGGGCGAGCTGGTCCTGTTTGACGCGGCCAAGGGGCGGCGCGAGACCGACGGCGTGATCCAGCGCATCCCCGGCTACGGCAAGGTCGTCGAGAACGTAACGAAGGACTCGCTCGTGAACAACTCCAAGCCGCTCTTCCTGCACCCGTTCCCGCTGACCGACGACCTCTTCCTCGTGTCCATGCACGAGAACAGCGGCGGGCCGTTCTTCGTCGCCCTCGCGGACATCTACGACAACTTCGTGCCGCTGTGGCAGTCCACCAGCGACCACCTGCTCCAGCCCATCCCGCTGAAGAAACAGCCCAAGCCCATCCTGCCCGTGGACCGCTACAAGCCCGGCGAGAAGGAGTGTACCGTCTATATGGTCGGCGCGGACGTGGGCCCGGGCCTCGAAGGCATCCCCAAGGGCAAGGTGAAGAAGCTGCGCATCTTCGAGTACGTCTATTCGCCGCGCAACACGGGCGGCCACTACCACATCGGCTTCGAGGGCCCGTGGGACGCGCGCGTCATGCTCGGCACCGTGGATGTGGAGAGCGACGGCTCGTGCATGTTCAAGGCCCCCGCGAACACCCCCATCGCCGTGCAGCCGCTCGACGCGAACGGCAACACCCTCCAGCAGATGCGCTCGTGGTTCGTCGGCGTGCCGGGCGAGACGATCTCCTGCGTGGGCTGCCACGACCGCCAGAACGCCGCGCCGCCCACCACCGCGTCCATCGCCAGCCGCAAGAAGGCCCAGGCCATCCAGCCGTGGTACGGCCCGCGCCGCAACTACGCGTTCGAGCGCGAGGTGCAGTCCGTGCTCGACCAGGCCTGCATCGGCTGCCACAACAGCACCACCGTCGCCAAGAACAAGCTCGGCCAGCCCGCGCCGAACTTCGAGATGACCACGAGCTACGACCGGTTCTCCACCGCCTACCTCAACCTGCACCCCTACATCCGCCGCAACGGCCCCGAGGGCGACTACCACCTCCTCACCCCGCTCGAGTTCCACGCCGACACCTCCGAGCTGATCCAGATGCTGAAGAAAGGCCATCACAACGTGAAGCTCAATCCCGAGCAGTGGGACCGCCTCATGACGTGGATTGACCTCAACGTGCCGTACTGGGGCTCATGGTCCGAGCGCGACGGCGACCGCGTCGCCAAGCAGATCGCGCGCCGCAACGAGATGGCCCTGAAATGGGCGAACGTTGATTTCAACCCCGAGGAGATCATCAACCCCTACACCCCCAGCGCGTTCGTGCCGCCGCCGCAACAGCCGACCGCCGCGTTCTCCCCGCCCCCGGCCGTCAAGGGCTTCCCCTTCACGGCGGAGGCCGCGAAGGCGCTGCAGGGCGCAAACGCATTCAAGGACTACGACCTCGGCGACGGCCAGAAGCTCTCCTTCGCCCGCATCCCCCAAGGCGCGTTCGTCATGGGCAGTGCCGACGAGACCCCCGCCGAGCTTCCCCGGCACGAGGCCAAGATTGCCAAACCCTTCTGGATGGCCACCGTGCCAATCACGCAAGCGCAGATGAAGCAGTTCGACCCATCGTTCGAGAACGGCGTCTATGATATGCACTACAAGGACCAGGTTGACCGCGGGTACTTCATGAAAGACCCCAACTTCCCGGCCATCCGCGTGTCGTGGGAACAGGCCAACGCCTACTGCGCGTGGCTCTCCAAGAAAATCGGCAAGACCGTCCGCCTCCCGACGGAGGCCCAGTGGGAATGGGCCTGCCGCGCCGGCACCGACACCCCCATGAACTACGGCGACTTCAACGTGGACTTCTCGAAGCACGAGAACTTCGCCGACTATATGTTCATCGAGCTCGCCGTTACGGGCGTTGACCCCAAGCCCATCGCACGGGGTAACGACACCAACCCGGACAAGAAGCTGCCGTCTCCGCTGTGGGACTACGAGCTGCGTGACCGCCGTTTCAACGACGGTGTCCTGCACCTCGCCAAGGTCGCCAGCTACGCGCCCAACGCATGGGGCCTGCACGATATGCACGGCAACGTCGCCGAGTGGACACGCTCCGCCTACAAGCCCTACCCGTACAGCGACACCGACGGCCGCAACAACGCCACCATTGACGAGCATAAGGTCGTCCGCGGCGGCTCATGGTCCCGCCGCCCGCACATCTCCACCTCATCCTGGCGCTGGCGCTACCCCGGCTGGATGCGCCCCTTCGACGTCGGCTTCCGCGTCGTGATTGAGGAGTAGGGAGCAAGGAATAAGGAATAAGGAGTAGGTAAAAGGTGGGGCGACAGCGCCTCGCCTAGCCGTAAGGTTGAACGCCTTGGGGAAGATTGACATGAGTGATTTGAAGAAAGAAAATCAATTTGAGGGATATGAAAATATCCCCTATTTTGAACTCGTGGAAATTGCGGAAAAAGAGAAAGACCTTGAAAAAAGGAAAACATTGTTTGAACTGTCAAATGCTCTATTGGAACGCACATTTATGAAATATGTTACGCAAGGCGAACGGTAAAATTTTCCATGATGAAACGATATGCCATTTTTGCCGGAATCAATGGGGCGGGGAAATCTACGTTTTACCGTGAACTCTATACGCCGTTGGCAGGGGAGAAAAGAATCAACACGGACGAGATGGTCGCGCGAATCGGTTCTTGGCAAGATGGCTTGCTCCAGTTGAGATGCGCCCGAGAGGCCGTCCGTTTGATTAGATGCTACCTTGAAACAGATGTCTCCTTTAACCAGGAAACAACGCTAACGGGAAGCACCATTGTCAATCATGTCAAAACGGCAAAGATGAAAGGATATGAAGTTCACCTTTATTACATCGGGCTGGAAAATGTGGACATTGCGCTCCAGCGAATAGAAAAAAGAGTTCGGGAAGGCGGACACGGAATTACGGCAAGGGATGTTTTGCGACGCTACGGCAATTCATTCGAAAACTTAAACATCATTTTTAAGCATTGCGATAAAATCGCCTTGTATGACAATAGCGGCACAATGAGAGAGGTTGCGAAATTCAGTCAAGGTAATCTAGTCTATAAGTCGCAAAACCTCCCGAATTGGCTTGTCAACACGCCGGCACTGCAAACCTTGAAAAACTATTATTTTTGAGGAAACGCCGTGTGCCTTATGCCATTGCCTCATAGCGCATCCCAAAACTTTAGAACGTTAGAACTTCAGAACGCTAGAACTTCCCCCCTCCGCATCGCGGTCGGCCTCTCAGGCGGCGTTGACTCAACCGTCTGCGCCCTGCTCCTGCGTGAACAGGGACATGAGGTCATCGGCATAACCCTGCTCATGCAACCCGCCACCGCATCCAACTCCGAACTCCGAACTTCCCCCTCCGAACTTCTCCCCGCCGCCGTTGTCGCCCGGCAACTCGGAATCCCGCATCATGTCGTTGACCTCCGCGAGCGTTTCGAGACGTGCGTGTTGCGCCCGTGCTGGGAAGCCTTCGAGCGTGGCGCAACGCCCAACCCGTGTGTGCTGTGCAACCCGAACGTGAAATTCTTCGGGCTTCTCGCCTGTGCCCAAGAACACGGGTGCG
>Ga0123353_10005009_pt1 | contig 17260 bp, 14 predicted proteins | sample TergutLab28metaG_3_FD_92763 | JGI IMG/M metagenome (GOLD analysis project Ga0123353, IMG submission 92763) | Labiotermes labralis P3 segment gut microbial communities from Petit-Saut dam, French Guiana - Lab288 P3 | ecosystem: Host-associated > Arthropoda: Insects > Digestive system > Gut ...
AACGGCCCACAAGGCCAAAGGCCGTGAATGGCCCGGCGTGAAGATCGCCGACGACTTCACCCCACCGAAGGACCGCGACAAGCACGACGACTCCGGCCACCCCGTCCCCGGACCGATCAGCGACAGCGAAGCACGTCTCGCCTATGTCGCCGTCACCCGCACCCGCCGGCGCCTCGACCTCGGCGGCCTCTCCTGGATCCACGAGCACCCCGACGGAAACCCGCCGGCACGCTGACCGCCCTGAGGCAGAACGGCAGCCGTCGGCGCGGGCGAACCGAAGCACGGGCACGGCAGGACCTCGGCCTGGTCCGTGGGCCGGCATCCCCCTTGGAAGCCGCTTTCCTTCCCGCCCGTTGGCGGAAGGCGGCAGAGCCTGGCGTACGCGGCGTCCTCCGCAACCGGGGCGCCGGCTTCAAGCGGTACGGCGGACAGGCCCGACGCGCTGCCCGCGCAGGACGACGGCCGACGGGAGGGGGGCGGGCTCGGGTGGTGCGGTCTGCCGAGAACTGCCGTAGGCCTCCAGGCCGCCCGCTGTCCACAGACGGACCCGGGCAGACTCCTGAAGTCATGAACACCAGCTCACCGGGCCCCGCCCGGAACAGCAGGAAGGCGCCGCGCCGCGAGTGCCACGATGCCTTCCTCCATCCGCAGGAGCAGGCCGAGTCGGCCGCACGGTTCCCGGCCGGCCACCAGGCGCAGATGGCATTCCTCCTGGCCGCCTACACCCGCAACGCCTCCGTGGTCGCCGCGCTCCTGGGCACCCGCGCACGTACGGTGCACCGTCACTGCCGCGGGTGGTCGCCGCCTCCCGGGCCCCGGCTGCGCCGGGCCCTGCGCCGCCGTGTCCTGGACCTCGTGTGCCCGCGGTGTCTGTCCGGCCGCGTGGTCGAAGAGGCACGCCAGGCGAAGCGGGACGCCGGATTCCGCGTGAACAAGACCGTCCCCACCGCTGACCTGCAGGCCTGAGGAGGAACTCGCAGCAAGGGCCCGCGCGAGCAGGGTGATGAAGCTTCTTCGCATCACTGAAAGCAATTTGCTGATATTCATGCGTAATTTGCATCGACTCGGATACGATGAGGGCGTGGGATTGACCTTGGAAGAGTCGCTGCGGCTGACAGTGGCCGCGTTGATGCAGGTGACAGGTGACTCGCAGCGGTCGGTCGCGGCAGTGCTGGGGCTGACGCAGACGCAGGTGTCGCGCCGGCAGTCGGGTGCCGTTTCGTGGAGCCTGCGCGACGTGGATGTCCTGGCCGAGCACTACGGCATCGTCGTCCTGGACTTGCTTGCGGGTCCGACCAGAGCATGCGAGGCGCTGCCCGCCGACCGGCACCGTTCCGTCCGGGCCGAGACGAAGGAGGCGAGCCGGTGAGTGACTTCGACGCGATCGACTCGCTCCTCGACACCGTCGGCCCGCAGGCCGAACTCCCGCCCTGCCAAGTACGCCGCGAGCTGCGGGAGCGAGCCCGGCTGTCCAAGGCGCAGGTGGCCCGTGCGCTCGGGGTGAGCCCGTCCACCCTCAGCGGATGGGAGAACGGCCGGGACCCGGCCGGCGAGGTCCGCACCAAGTACGCGTATCTGCTGGACGGGCTGAACGCCAAGCTCACCACCGAGACCGAAACCACCACGGCGGAGCCGGCTGAGGAGCGGTCCGCGGCATCAGGCACTGCTGCGGCAGCCGTCGTCTCCATGTTGTCGACGCAACCCGCCCACGACGAGGACGAGGTGGTGTGAGGTTCGGGGAAGAGGTCACCGAGATGTTCGGGTTTCCCCGCCACTGATGCTGACTCGTGTTTGTCCTGGTCAGTCGATGTTTCAGATGGTTGATCTTGGTGGTGTTTTCCCGAATCAGCGGTGGTGTGATCCCGGATCGGCCGGTGCAGTGTTCGTCGAACCTCCTTTGAAGCGGGCTCTGTAGCGCATGAAGGGGTCGGGCCGAGGTGAAACGGATCGGTGTCACCCGCCCAGGTGATCGACGCGGACACTTGTCGAGGGTGTCGGCTCTAGCGTCATGTCCGTAACGCCTGTCACGGGGCGCTACGTGAACCGCCCTATGTAGAGCGGCTGTTGACTGTCCGGAGGCTGGCGCTGTGATCATTGCTTTGTTGCCGGTTCGTGCTCTGCGCGGGTGCCGGCTCCGGTGACCCGTGATGCCTGGGGGGTCATGGACGACGGCTTGGCGCGGCATCGGGATGAGTTACGGCCGGCCGCGGTGGCTCAACTGTTAGGGCTGCGCAGGGCGGGGAAGTTGACAACGGCGCATGTGCGGCTGGTCTCCGAAGCGTTGAACGTGCACATCAGGACGGTGTGGGACTGGCTGGCGAGCGCTGAGAAGACCGGCAGCCCGGAGAAGCCGGAGCGCAGGCGGTTCCGTATCACCGAGGAGATCATCGAAGTCCTCGCTGACCACCAGGGCAATGTGAAACGCGCTCACGAGTATCTGGTGCGCGCCGCCCTGGCGGCGGGTCAGGAGCCGGTCGGTCTGACCACGCTGCACGACGCGATCGCCCGTGACCTCGATCCCGGTTTCATGGCGGGCCTGCGGGAGGGCATTCCTGCCGCCCGCGGTTTCGACCCCGCCTTCCAGCGGCCGGCGGTGGCCCGGAACCAGGTGTGGGAGGGGGACCACAAGCAGGCCCCGCTCGTCGTGGTGATGCCCGACAAGAAGCTGTCGAAGGTGTGGGTGACCTGGTTCGAGGACCGCGGTACCAGCAATGTGATGGGGTGGGCGGTCACCGCCGGCTCCGCGCACCGCGGGTCGGTTCTGGCAGCCGTACGGGCGTCGGTGCTGCGGGAGGATCCTTACGGGCCGGCCGGGGGACTGCCTCACCTGGTACGGGTCGACGGTGGCGCCGACTTCCTGTCCAAGACCGTCCGGCGGGCCTTCGGGCTCCTCGGTGTCCCGGTGCACCGGGTGCGCAGTGCCCGCCACAAAGGCGGTATCGAGCGGTTGAACCGCACCAGCATGACCCGCTTCTTCGCCGACCTGCCCCGCTACACCAAGGCTCCCCTGCTCGATCACCGCCGCCGCGTCGGCGAGATGGACCCACCGTTGACCTTCGAGGCATTCGTTCAGCTCCTGGGGGAGTGGGTCACCGAGCACAACACGAAGCACGTGGTGAAGCGCACCGGGGTGACGCCGCTTGAGGCGTGGCTGGCCGACCCTGCTGAGATCCGCCCCGAGCCCACCCCGGCCCAGCTGCGCGCGTTCATGCTGGAGAGCGACCACAGGCCACGGAAGATCACCAGCCACGGGGTGGAGTTCGCGGGCCGCTGCTATATGCCCGAGAACGGTGTCGGCCGGATCGGGGTCGAGGTGCGGGTGCGGTGGATGCCGCACCACAGCCACGAGATCGACCTGTACTCCTTCCGTGGCGACCGTTACCTGGGCCGGGCGTTCCTCAGCGACGAGACCACCGAGGAGCTGCGCGCCAAGGTCCTTGCCGACCGCCAGGAGCACAGCGCTGCCCTGCGCCGTGCCTTGCAGCGCTCCGGTGAGCGCAAACACGACCGTTATCTGCCGGCTACCGAACCCCAACTGCCCGTCTCTGCGACCCGCATGACCAAAGAAGAGGCGCTCGCCGAACTCGCGGGCACCAGCCAGCGCGCGCCTGCCGCGCCTCGCCGGCGCGCGGAGCCGTACCAGCCCTTGACCCCCGTCCCGGCCGGCTGGGTACGCCCCGGCCAGGCCACTGCCTCCGCCGATCCGTCTTCAAAGGATGCATCATGACTACCGCACCCAGGCGCAAGCACGTGCCCCAGCGCCGCGCCGAGCCGGCCGCGGGCCGGTCCGCCACGGCGCCCCGCCGCCGGCCCGATCTGCGTCCGCAGTTCTTCCTCGATATTCCGGACTCGCACCTGGTCGCTACCGATACTCTGCTGCAGATCAAGGACACCGTCGTCGACACCGTCGAGTCGCGGGCGATGTCGGTGATCTACGGGGATGCCGGGCTCGGCAAGAGCTTTTCCACCCGGGCCACGATCCAGGAGATGAACCCGGATCTGATCCTGCCGCTGGACTTCGCCCGCTCCCGCCCGGGGCCGAAGGACCTGCGCGAGGAGTTGTTCCACCAGATGAACCTCTCCTGCAAGATGCCCGGCACCCCGACCGCGTTCGACAAGCTGCTGCGCGAGACCCTCCCGCGGCGCCCGTATGTGATCGTGTGTGACGAGGCCCAGCAGTACCGGCGGGAGAACTTCGAGTTCCTGCGCAAGCTGTGGGACACCTGCGACCCCAAGCCCGCCATCGTCTTCGTCGGCGGCCGGGAGGCGTACGACACGCTGCAGAGCGACCCGGCGCTGGCCTCGCGGATCTACATTCGTCTGGAGATCCTCGCGATGTCCCCCGAGGAGGTACTTACGACCGTTCCCGACTCCCACCCGGTGTGGCGGGACGTTGACGAGGCGCTGCTGAAACGGATCGACACCCAGTATGCCGACGGTTCCTTCCGCGAATGGGTAAGGATCACCAAGCATGTCCTGAAGGGACTTCAGCACTTCGGCGCGGAGAAGGTCGACGACGCCATCGTGGACTGGGCCCTGGCACGGTGCTGACCACCGCGCCCTGCTCGCGGGCTGTCTGGGCCGAGGCGGCAGCACCCGAACCTTTCGCCGTTGTGGACGACCTTGCCCCGTCCGGCCTGCACTTCCTCGCTGTACCCGGGGTACGCACCCTGCTCACCCCGGGCATGCTCGCCGTGGGTGAGGCACTCGCCGACGCCTGTGCCCAGCGGCGCTTCCTGTGCGTGCTGGGTGATGCCGGGGTCGGCAAGACCTTCGCGGTCCGCACCGCAGCACGCTGTCTCGGTGCGGCAGTACTGCTTGACCTTCAGGCCCAGTCGGCGCCGGCGGACCTGCGCGCCGGCCTCCACGGCGCACTCGAGCTGACCGGCGCACCGCCTGCCGACCCCGGAGCCGCCGACACGTTGATCCGCCGCGCTCTGGCCGCCACACCGCGGATCGTCGTCGTCGACGACGCCGACCGGATGTCGGGGTCCTGCTTGGAGTACCTGCGCTTCCTGCACGACGGCACCCCCGGCGGGCTGTGCGTGGTCCTGATTGCCGGGCAGCGCGGCGAACGGCACCTGCGCGCCCAGCGGATGCTCGCCACGCGCACCGCCGCCTGGCTTCACCTCTGTGCGCTCACGCGCGACCAGATCCCCCTGGCAGTGCCCGCCCTGCACCCGCTGTGGCAAGCCGTCGCACCCGGCCACCTGCAGGCGCTGGACGCCCGCTTCGCCAGCGGCAGTCTGCGCCGCTGGGTCCTGCTCACCCACCACACCCAGCGGGCCCTGGCCGCCACCTCAGCCGCCGCACCCGATGCGCGCCTGCTGCAGACCGTCGTCGACCGCATCGACAGCCCGGGCCGGCGCCCATGACCACACCCCCTCGCACCCCACAACAGCGCGCCGTACCGGCGGCGCCGCCGGTACGGCTGCTCCTCGACAGCGACGACGACCACGCGGTGCACCGGGCCGCCTACCAGTGGGCCGATCCCGCCCAAGGGCGGATCACCGTCGACCCCACCCCGCACACCACCAGCCCGGCCTATCTCGCACTGGACGTGCTGCGCGCCATGGGCCGCGACGGATTCTTGCGCCCCGAGGCCGAGCGGATGTCCACCGACCCGGCCTGGCGGGCGGTGACCTGCTGGACCCTGGCCTGCGGCGGCCTGGATGAGGTCATCATGCTGCGCGCCCACCGCCTCACCACCGAGCGGCTGCGCCGCCTGGCCGCGTGGCGCGCGGACACCGGCATCCGCCTGACCCTCCTCGCCCACACCCCGGAGCAGACCGACCTCCAGCGCCTGCTCGAACACCTCACAGACGCCGAGTTGGTGGACGTAGCGACCGTACGCGGCACGGCCGCCGTTCTCGAGGCGATCGGCCCGGCCGCCACCGGACGGCGCACCGGCCCGCCGCCGCACGATCACGCCCACCAACTGCCCACGCTGCCCCGCAGCGGTGTGGCCGCGTGGCGCGCGGACTGCTGGCGCCGCCAGAACGCCACCGACTTCGCGCACACCGACGGCCAGTACCGCGCCGGCTACGCCGCCGCCCGCACCTGGCTGACCCGCACCCTGCCACTCCAGCCAACCCCACCCGAGGTCACCGACGACGCCGACCACCCGGACGAGCCCACCCCCTTCACCCTGCAGGAGACCGAGGCTGTGCGGCTGTTCCTGGCCCGGCTGACCGTCTCAAGTCCCAGCGCCCAGCACACCGTGGCCCGCGTGCGCGGCGCCCAGGCCGCCTTCCTGTCCCGCTCGCTGCTGCTCAACGTGCCCGACGACCTCACCAGCCGCGCCGGTCCCGGCATCACCACCGTGCCCCTCACCCCGCGCACCGTGCACACGATCACCGTGCGCCTGCCCAACCCGCTGCGCGCCGCCGCCATCGCGGCCCTGCTGTTCACCGGCACCGACACGTCGCTGCTGTCGATGACCCAGATCGGATCTGTCGACGACACCCACACCACCGTGGCCATCGACCGCGACTCGCGGATCAACATCGGCGAGGCGCCCGGGCCCCGGCACCTGTACACAATCCCGCCCCGCGCCCGCCCCCTGCTGCACGCCGCGCTCGAATTCCGCCGCCGCACCCCGCGCACCGCTGACAACCACGGCCTGTTCGCGAACTGCTTCGGCACCACACCACGCTTCGAGACCCTCATCGCCGACGCAGGCATCCCGGTACCCGCCCTGGTCCACCCCCACTCCGAGGACGACTGGCACACCGCCGCCCGCTGCTGGCACCTGCACACTCCCACGCCGCCCGCCCCCGACGTCCCACCGCGCCTTGGGGAGTTACACCCGTGACCGACCAGCCACCGCTGCCCGGCGACACGTCCGCGGCCGCGTTCGACCTGATGTTCCTGCGCACCCGCGCCGCCCAGTGCCGGCTCACCGACGAGGACCTGACCGCGCTGACCGGCATCCCCACCGCCGACTGGGGCACCCACCTCACCCCGCACACCCTCCCCGCCGCGGCCTTGCTCGCTCTCGCCCGCGCGCTGAACACCTCACCCGAGTCCCTCCTGCGCGTCCCCGAGCACGCCTCCCGCCGTTCCGTCCCGGGGGCGGCCACCCACGCCACCGTGCTGCACGCGGCCCTGCTTGAGGTCGGTCGCATCCACCCCGACGACCTGGCCTGCGCCCTTCAATGGCCCCCGCACCGCCTGAAGCGGGCCGCCACCGCCCTGGCCGCACACCTCGAGCAGCCCAGCAGCCCGCACCGGCTCATCCACACCGACACCACCATCCACCTGACCTGCGTCCCCGGCCTGCTCACCGGCACACAGCGGCAGAACCTGTCAAACACCGGCCACACCGCCGCCTCGCTCGCCCCCGGCGAGGCCGCCGCCCTCACCCGCCTGCTGCACCACACCGCCCGCGGCCTCACCCCCGACCTGCCCGCCGACCAGATCCCGCGCCTGGCCAACCGGCGCCTGCTCGCCCCAGCCGGAAAACAGCCCGCTCCCCACCCCGATGTGCTGTTCGCCCTCGGCCTGGCCGCCCACCCCCTCCTGGACGCCGACGGCCCCCAAGTCCTGGACCACCGCCCCGCCGCGACCGCCCCGGGACCCCACCGACGTGTCCACCACGCCGACGCAGCCCACGCGGAATTCACCGACAGCCTCTTGCCGGTGCCCGCCCCGCCACAGCCACCCAGGCCGCGATGATGCCGTCGCCGCGTACGACCGCCGTATCCGAGACCACTACCGGCGCGTGGAAGCCTACGTGGTCACCCGGCCACACCCGCCCCGGCCTGCCCCCGCTCACCGTGGTGCACGATCCCCACGACGACCACGCCTTCATGGCCGCCGCGCTGGCCGCCCACCCCCCCAGGCCGGTCGTATCACCGTCCACCCCACCCCGGTGGCGAGCGCACCCGCCTCTCTGGCCCACGACCTGCTGCGCAGCATGGGCAAACACCTCCCGCCGACCGGCAGCGACGACGGCACGTACTGGACCGGCAACACCGAGACCGCCTGGCGCGCCCTCGCCGCCTGGACGCTCGCGCTGCGCACCGGGCATCTCATCGTCACCCGGGCCCATCGCATCAGCTCCCGGCACTTCGAGTACCTCTTCGCCCTGCGGGAACTCACCCGAATCCGCTTGACCCTGCTGTGCCACGGCCCACTCCCGCCCGCTCTCGCCACCGCGCTGGCCACCCTCCGGCACGAGGAGGCGCACACCCTGGCCGCGGCCCACCGCGCCTTCACCACGCCCGCTCCGCCACCGCCCACAAGCCGGTTCGCGTGGTGGGAGGCAGGCGAGCAGTTCCCGCCCCGCGAGGGCGAACCGTGCTTCCTGCTGCCCACCCGCCGTACGCCTGGCCGCGGCGTGATCGAGGCGGCAGCCCGTCGCCTGGGCCGTACGGTGCTCCCGCTGCCCGCTGCCCGCTGCCCGCTGCCCGCTGCCCGCTGCAGGCCGACGAGCCGACGGCGCTCCTCGCGCACCGGCTCCACACGCGTATCGCCCATCCCGTTCACGCCGCGGCACTGGCAGTGCGCGTCTTCACCGGCTGCCCGGCCACACAACTGCAGCTGCCCGCAGCCCACACGGCCCCGCCGGCCCTACCGAACCATGGTCCAGAACACCCGACCCCCACCTGGGCGGCGGACTTGATCGAGGCAGCCCGCTGTTTCGGGCAACTGGAAGGACGCCAGTACGGCGGCCCGCCCGCTGCGGCTGAGCCCCTGGGACCAGACGGCCGTCACCGAAGCCGCCCACGCCTGCGGTCTGCACGAGCACCAGGCACCGGCCGCGAAGCGGCACTCTGCCGCGACCACCTTGCGTTCCGGCCGGCCGGCCGCCGCTTTCTGCGGCGAGGGCAGCAGACCCGCGCCGAGCCGGGCGGCATGAGGCGGGCAAGCGGCCGACGGGGGCGCCCAAGAGATCACCTTGGCGGAATCCGGACCCAATCTGGCGTGATCGGCCAGCGTCCCCGTGCCTCTGCCTGGCGTGTTGGATCCGGGGAGTTGTCGGCCCGCTCCCGGGCCACCTGCGAGACCGCCGGCGCCCGACCCACCGTCTCCTCACCTCTGAGCCTCGGTGAACTCCGGTGTCACTGGGCTCCCGTAGCCTTACGCGGATGGTGTTGAGCAACGATGAACGCGAGCTGTTGAAGCTGGTCGCGCAGGCCGGCAGGCCGGTGTGGATGTCCGAGTACTTCCCGGTGCTGAACCCGGCCGAGCCCGGCATGGATGAGAATCATCCCGGCCACGAGGCGTGGACCGAGCGGCAGATGGCGTGGTACGGGATCTCGATCAGCCTGTGGAAGCGGGGCCTGGTCCGTGTCGTGGCACCGGCCGACGGCAGCCGCGGCGACCTGGTCGAGCCCACCGGCGAAGGACGTGCCGCTCTGGCCGCTGCGGACGCGTGAACCGCACGGCGGCGTGCTGTGCCGCCCGGGAAGCGGCCAGGGAGACGCCTACCACCGGATCGTGCTGACGACGAAGCCCTGGTCCCTGGCTTCGCCGTCAGTACGGCGCGCCGGGCAGCGCCCCGTTACTGCGGCAGCGTTTGGCCGATGCGGTTCTTCCATAGGGTGCGGGCGTGGCCGAGGTGGAGCAGGGCGATGTACCACCACAGGTCTGCCTGGGTGCCGTCGCCCGTGCGGGTCAGGGTGGTGCGGTGCGCGGCGCCCTGGGCTTCCTGCAGCGCGCAGTTCACGCTCCACCATTCGGCCGCGGCGCCGTCTGTGGAGCGGATGCTGCCGCGGGTGGCCTCACCGGCGGCTTCCCACAGGGCCTGCAGGGTGTAGCGCAGGGACCGTTCCTCCAGCGCGGTCACGTCGGCGTGCGGGAGGGTGGGGTCGATGACGACGCGGCCCCAGGCGTTGACGTGCTCAGCGATCAGCGCGAGCGTGACGGGACGCGGCGGGACCGGGGGAACGCCCACCGTCGTCCCGCCGCCGCCGGCAGCGGGCGCGTGCGGTGCGGGGTCGAGCAGGCCGGCTTGGACCAGCAGCCGGGCGGTGGCCGCACAGGTGTCCTCGCGGCGGTGGAAGGGGCAGTGTTCGGGCTGCATCGGCTCCTTCTTCTCGTGGGGGAGCGCGCCATGCTAGCCCCCGCCCGGGGCGCGGCCGACCCGAGCGACCCGGCTATCGGTCGAGGGCGGTGATCCCGGCTTCGAGGGCCTTTTGCGTGCCCAGTGCGATGCTGCCGGGTGCGCCGATGCGGGCCAGGGCGTCCCACTGCGCGGGGGTGACCATCGCGTGGACCTTGATGTCTTCCAGCGTCCCGACGGAGCCGTCGGGACGCGCGCCGAACTCGGTGGTACGCCCGGTCCACATCTCGGTGAGCTGTTCGAGCATGCGCTGGTGCCATTCTTCGAGCAGGGACCCGTGCTGTTCGGCGGCTGCCTGGGCGATCACGTGTGCGGCGGCGCCGGAGGGCAGGGCACCCAGTTCGCGGACGATGAGTGCGAGGCGCTTGGCGAGGCCGTCGAGGGTGGCCGCGTACGCGTCGCTGTACAGCGCGTCGTGCACGTCCCGGTGCATCTCGTCGCTGATGCACTCGGCCGTGACCTCCTCGACGGGCCGCTGCTGGATCTCGGCCGCGCGACGCAGGCGCCCGGCGCTCTGGCCGGTCAGGCGCACGGTCACGGTCAGCTCGGCGTGCTCGCCCCCGACGTCGTCGGCAGGGCGTGGTGCGGGGGTGTCCATGGGCGCCGACCGTAGTACCCGGCCGCCCGCGAGCGCAGCGCCTTCGACCCGCGCAGCGGGCTCGACATGCTCCGCGGTCACTGTCCTTGCGCCGGGACCGGGCACGTCGGGTGGGGAGGCGGTGTCCGGCAGGGGGCTTGGGAGAAGTTGGTCGAGCCAGTCGCGGGCGGCCCGTGCGGCGCGGCGGATCACCTGCTCGTCGGCTCCGACGCGAGTGTGTACCCCGATGGTCCGGTTGATGCGGGCGTTGACGTCGCGGTGAGTGGCGCCGGTGGCCGCGACGATCTGGTGCACCATCGCGGTCAGCCGCATGCGCGGCTCGGGCCCGGTGTCGATCTCATCACCCCAGACCGAGTCCGGCTCCTGGTCCATCTCCGATTCGAACGCCGCGCACCGGCCGCAGAAGTCGAAGATGCCGTCGACTTCGGCCTTGCCACAGGCCAGGCACACGTAGCCGTCGCAGGTCGCGCACAGGCTGGAGGCGCTGTCGGCGTCGCGGCCCCAGGCACGTTCCTGGGAGACGCACTGGCCGGTGCACGGCCGGGGGACATAGCGTGCCACGGCCGGTGCCGGCTGCACCTGTTCGCCCTGTTCTTCGCGTGCGGCCATCTCCGCTGCCCGGCGGGCGGACCACTCGGCGTTCGCCCGGGCGCGGGCTTCCTGGCAGGCGGCCCATTCCGCCGGCGTGAGGTGGCTGGCGCACGCCACCACGGGGGCGGGGAGATCGTCGTAGCGGGGCCACTCGGCGGCCTCCCGGCGGCATAAGCGCCGGGTCGACTTGGCCCGGCGGGTACACGTCGGCATCCCGCACCTCCCATGTGATCGCATGACCGCGCATCAGCTCGGTGCCCAGCGGTTCCCCCTTGCCTGCGGCAGCATAGAAACCGGGACTGACAACTCCTTCCGGAATCAGGAAACTTCGCTGGCCTGATTGCCGCGACCGGGGTGCACCGCCCAAGGGGCGGAGAGGGAAGAACCGGCAGCGCACAGGTCCGCGGCGCTTCCTTGCGCGGCCCGTCCTGAATTCGGCCGGAACTGGCTACCGAACGTATGACTGTATTGACGGTTGGTCATCAGCTGGTCCAGCCTCTGGGGCTGCGGTACATGAAGCCGCACTTCCCAGAGAGGAATCCATGGCCATGGAGCCGACGAAGGAGCAGCAGGCTGCCCGTGAGGTGTTCGCCTCCGGCCGGGATCTGGCCCTGGTCGCAGGTGCCGGGACGGGCAAGACGTCCACGCTGATCCTGATGGGCGCCGCGACCCGCAAACGCGGGCTGTACGTGGCGTTCAACCGGGCGATCGCCGATGACGCCCGCGGGCGGTTCGGGCCGAATGTGGAGTGCCGTACCGCGCACTCGCTGGCCTTCCGCGCCGTCGGCCACCACTACCGCGAGCGTCTGGACGCCTCGGCGAGGATCCCCGCCAAGCACACCGCCCGCCTGCTCGGCATCACCCGCGACCTCGATGTCAACTCCCGTCAGATCAAGGTCACTCACGCCGCGCGCCTGGTGATGGGCATGGTCCGCAAGTTCTGCTACACCACCGACCGGCAGGTCATGGCCCGCCACATGGAGCCGGTCAACGGCCTCGACGGCCCCGGCCAGGACTATCTCGCCCGCACCCTGCTGCCCTACGCGCACCGTGCGTGGCAGGACATCTGCTCGCCCGCGGGCCGGCTGCGGTTCGAGCACGACCACTACATGAAGCTGTGGGCGATGACCTCCCCGCAGCTCGGGGCGGACTTCGTCCTGCTGGACGAGGCCCAGGACACCAACCCCGTCCTGGAGGAAGTCTTCCTCGCCCAGGACGCGCAGCGGGTGTGCGTCGGGGATCCGGCCCAGCAGATCTACGGCTGGCGCAACGCGCGCGATGTGATGACCGGCTTCCCCGCCGAACAGCTGCGCCTGACCCAGTCCTTCCGCTTCGGTCCGGCCATCGCCGAGGTGGCCAACCGGTGGCTGGGACACGCCGAGTCGGAGATGCAGCTGACCGGCCACGGCCCCGGCTCCCGTGTCGGCGAGGTTGCGCAGCCCGAGGCGGTGCTGTGCCGGGGCAACGTGGACGCGATGAGCGAGGTCCTGTCCTACCTGGAGCTCGGCATCCCGGTGGCGCTGACCGGCGGAGGCAGCGCGCTGCAGCGCATCGCCAAGGCCGCACTCGAGCTCAAAGCCGGGCAGCGCACCAGCCACCCGGAGCTGTTCTTGTTCTCCTCCTGGGGCGAGGTACAGGAGTACGCCGAGCAGGACAAGGCCGGCCAGGACCTCAAAGCAATCGTGCAGCTGGTCGACACCTACGGCCCCGACCAGATCATCGCCGCGGTGGACCGCCTGTCCCCACAGGAGAAGGCGCAGGTCACCGTCTCCACCGCGCACAAGGCCAAGGGACGGGAGTGGCCGTCGGTACGCATCGGCAAGGGCTTCATGGCCCCGTCGGTGGACGACCTGGGTCTGCAGCGCGCGCTGAACGCGAGCGAGGCCCGCCTGATCTACGTCGCGGTCACCCGCGCCCGCCACCTGCTGGACACCGAGGGTATCGTCTGGATCGACGCGTACGAAAAGACCATGGCCGACGCCGGCCGGGACGGCACGGTGGCCGGCCGGCCGATGATCGAGCTCAGTCTGACCGGGCAGCTGAAGTACGACTCCTCACCGATCTCGCAGTTCATGGCCGCCCACCTCCCGTACAGCCAGAACCTGGTAGGCGACTACCAGACGCGCATCGTCGGCCTCCCTCACCCCGTGCAGCCGATCGACGTGCAGTACCCGAACTGGTCGGCCCTCGGGCACGCCGTCGACTACCGCCTCCGCCTCAGCCTTGGCGGGCGGCTCGGAATGGCCGTCGTCGCCGGTGTCATGCTCCTCGACGAGACCGGACCGCTGCGCGGAGCACCGGCGCGTGGGGCCCGCAAGGCCCTGCACACGGCGGGCCGGGAACTGCTGGCCGCCGTCGACACCTACCTCGCCGACCCCGGCAGTCTGGACGAGAACGCGCTCATCCGGCTGTGCTTCGTTGCCGGCTTCTTCGAGGACATCGCCCGCACCGGCGAGATCCGCCGCTTCAGCATGCTCAGCTCCGCCACCCCCGCCACGACCCTGGCCGACCTCACCGCGGCGGTCCCCGAGTACGTCGTGACGGACATCGACCATCAGATGCGGCTCGCCGAGGGTCCGTTTGCCGCCTTCCGGGCTCTACCGCAAGGGGCCCGCGTGTGCGGTCCGGTCTTCGCCGGCAGCGGCGACATCGGCGGCGCTGACGCGGACTACATCCTCGACGGCCTGTTGCTGGACTGTAAAGCCACCAAGGACCCCCGCCGCCTGGGCCGCGAGGAGATCTATCAACTCGCCGGATACCTCCTGCTGGACTACGACGACCAGTTCGGCATCGACCAGGTGGGCCTCTACCTCTCGCGCCAGGGCGGCCTGATCACCTGGGATGCCGCCGACTTCCTGCGTCGGCTCGGCGCGGCCATGCCGCTGGCGCAGCTACGCGAACGGCTCCGTCGGCACCTGCGCGAGGCTGCCCGCCGCTGAGGCCACCTCGCACCGTGCCGCACCCAGCGCTCCACTGTGCCCCGGCTTCACGGGCATGACCTCAGATGCAGCGCACACCCGCAAGCTCCGCCAAGCAGTGATCCACAGCGCACGAAAGCGATGATTCGTTGATATACGCCGTACTTTCCTTCGGCAGCCAATGTCAGTGGCGGCGGATACCGTCGCACAGACACCAGCCAAGCGGGTCACGAACCGAGGCGGGACACCACCAAACGAACACGAGTTCTTGAGCGTGGAGGCGCCGTGGGAACAAAGGGGCGGGCGATGAGCCGACCGCGCATGTGGTGGCAGGAGGTCCATCCCAGCGACTGGGCCGCGTTCGCGCTGCCCGACGACCTGGTCCGGGAGCGGTACACCGCGCTGCTGGCAGCCCTGGAGGAACTGTCCACACGCGGCCCCATGTCCACGCTGGCGGACATCACCGCCCAGCTGCGGGCCATCGGCTACCACGACCCGCTTCCCGAGCCGGACCTGCTGGGGGCGCTGGACCAGCTGGCCAAGTGGGGCTTCGCCGAACCGTTCCGTGACTACGCCGCCCCCGTACGCAGCTACCAAGGCATGATCATCCGCCAGGAGGCGTGGGCGCTGACCCGCAAGGGACGAGGCATCGTCGCCGCCGTCCGGGCGGCCGTGGTCGACGCTCGCCGCGCGCTCCAACTGCCCAGCCGCCTGCTGGACAGCGTCGAGCACACCGTGCGCGGCATCCTTGAGCACCTCGGCGCCGACCACGGGCTGCTTCCCGTCGACCTGGAGGACGTCCGCACCCGCATCGACGAACTCCAGCGGGTCACCGCCGACTTCTACGCCGCCCTGGCGCAGATGGTCCAGTCCGACGTCACCGACGACGGCCTGTTCGGCGACAACCGCGACCGGGTCATCGAAGCGCTGCGCCAGTTTCCTCGCGAGTATGGCCGGGCACTGCGACGGGTCGAGGCCGCGCTGGGCGACCTGCAGGCGGCAGGTCCCCGCCGGATCGTCGAAGCCGCCGTGCCCCACGCCGGCCTGATCGACCCCGGTGACCAGCAGCACTGGGTCGACGAACGGGTGCGCCGCCTGGGAGACCTCCAGGCGTGGTTTCGCCCCGACGGCACCGTGCACCGCCTGATCGCCTCGGCCACCGGCGCCGTGCACACGCTGCTGGTCGCCATCGACCGGCGCTACACCGCGCGGCGGCGCGGCTCCGACCTGGGGGTCGACTTCCGCTCCCTCGCCTGCAGCCTCCACCGGCAGCCCACGCCGGCCGAGGCACGGCGCGTGTATGCCGCGGCCTTCGGCGACTGGCCGGCCTGGCACGCGGTCATCGGCCCGGCGGAAGAAGACGTCGCCCACGGCACCGCCGCCGCGGCCGGCACCGGCCGGCACCAGGTGGAGGTGACCTTGCGGGAACATGAGCGGCACGGCCCATCCAGCGGCCGGCCCCGCAAGGTACCCGACACCGCGGCCGAGCGCCAGGCCGCGCTGGCCGAAGCCGCAGCCGAGGCGGCACGGCGTCGGCGTTTCGCCGCGTTGCTGGCCACAGACACAGAGGTGGGGCTGGAGCACTTCGCCGGCCTGCCCATCGACGCGGCGGCCATCTTGTTCCGCGCCATCGAGGTCGCCTACGCCCAGATCGACCCCGCCACCGGCCGCGGGCAGGCCGAGGCCGACGGGGCAGGCGTCGTGGTCCACATCCGGCGCGGTGACCCGGACCGGACCGTGACCGTGGCACTCGCCGAGGGCCGACTGACCGGACCCGATCTGAGAGTACGGGTCACCGCCACCGACCACGCCGCCGCCGCGAGTGGGCCACCAGAGCGCGTCCCGAAGACCTGGAGCGTGGCATGACGGCGCCGGACCTCCTCGATCCCGACCTGCGCGAGGCAGCCCGTCGGCTCATCGCCACCGGCCGTCTGCGCGCGGAGAGCGACCCGGAGCTCTACCGCGCCGCCGTCAAAGGCGGCGCGGCGCTTGCCCAGTTCTTCCGCGCCGAACTCGGCTGGCGCCTGGAGGTCCATGAAGTCGCCGAACTGGTCCGCCTCCACAAGCGCCGCGCCGACGTACCCGACGACCGCGGCCCCCACCTTCCCCGCGACGGCCGCGCCACGCAGATGGCCCCCACCGAGGTCCTGGTACTGGTCTGCCTGGTCTGCGAGCAGCTGTGGCGCCGCCCGCGCGTCAGTCTGCGCGAGCTGCTGCAGGCCGTCGCTCAGGTGTGCGCGGCCGAAGCTCCCGCTGGGCGGCTGCCGCAGTTCCGTATCGTCGCCTCCGACGGCACCGGCAAGAAGGAAGCCCGCGAGAGCCGCCGGCACCTGGTCGACGCCCTCAAACTCCTGGTCGCCGAAGGATCACTCACCGTGGACGCCGACCTCGACCGCGCCGTCACCGACGAGGACAGCGACCTGGTCGTCACGGCATCCAGAGACCGTCTCGCCGCCAAGTTCTCCTCGCTTTCCCCCACGCTGCTCGGCCTGGATGACCTCTCCCCACAGCAGCACGCCGCGGCCCTGTCCGCCAACGAGCCGCTGCGGGCCCAGGTCGCGGCGCTGCTCGGGGTGGCCGGCGGGGCGCTGCTCCTGGGCGCGGTCGGCACGTACGTCGTCAACGCCCGGCTGCGCCGGCACACCCACCACATGAACGCCACCGAGCTGAGCCGGATGCACGACTACCACCAGGCCGCGCTGCACGCGGTCCGCGAAGGGCTGCTGATGCTGGACGGACGGTACCGGGTGGCGCTGATCAACGACGGCGGGCGGGAACTGCTGGGCGTCGGCCGGCCGGACGGGGAGGCGGACGTGGTGGGCCGCTCGGTCGCCGAACTGGGCCTGCCCGCCCCGCTGACCGGCGCGCTGCTGTCCTCGCGCCCCCGGGTGGACGAGGTGCATCTGACCGCCTCCCGGGTGCTGGTGGTCAACACCTCCCCGGTCTCCGGCGGCGAGCACCGCGGCACGGTCGTCACCCTGCGCGATGTCACCGAACTCCAGTCCCTCATGGGCGAGTTGGACTCCGAGCGCGGCTTCACCCAGGCACTGCGCTCGCAGGCGCACGAGGCGGCGAACCGGCTGC
>Ga0123353_10005010_pt1 | contig 17260 bp, 13 predicted proteins | sample TergutLab28metaG_3_FD_92763 | JGI IMG/M metagenome (GOLD analysis project Ga0123353, IMG submission 92763) | Labiotermes labralis P3 segment gut microbial communities from Petit-Saut dam, French Guiana - Lab288 P3 | ecosystem: Host-associated > Arthropoda: Insects > Digestive system > Gut ...
TAACCACTCACCTCCGTCTAGTGCTGAGGTAAAGAATGAGTGGAAATATACTTGTCCTGTACTTCCCCCTTATGCCTTCATGGTGTCGACAGGGAGGTCTTTACTTTTGCTTGTATTTGAAAGTGCTGAACAGAGATATTCAAAACATGAGACATTAATATTAAATTTAAACATTAAAAGGGAAATTCTTATATATATTTCAAACTTCCTCTTCATGCCTCAAAACAACGTAAATAAAAGAGTGGAAACATCTGTGATGACTTTTGTTTTCCTTTTGAGTCCTCAGGATAGAGTGTTTATAGTAGATGAGATGCGATTTAGATTTATTGAAATATGGAAGCATACAGAATGAGAAATTAAAGGCAACACCATTGTATGAAGTAAAGAGTGCAACAAGGAGCAGTTCTCACCCTTTTTGGGGGGATTAACACTGTTCCAGAACATTAATCACTGCTTAGAAGAATTCCTGACAGTTACTCTTTCTCCATCTTGGATGATAATCGATAATGACATCGAAGGATGAAGTAAATGATAACCAAGAACTAGGGTTATTGCATTTAGATATCTATTTTGGATTAGGTAATTTCTCTTAGTGGTATATGACATCAATATTGAGAGTACCAGATGAAATATATTATAAACTCCTACTTTAGTAAGTCACAGTTACTGCCATGCAAACAGAGAGGTGGATGAAAGGCTGTATGAGTCCAAACAAGTGAACACATACACTTCAGATCCTTTGATCTCCTGAAGGCTTTGTTCCTGTAGAGCATTGGAACTGATTTCAGGTGTCCGTTGAGGTGTAAATTAGGTCTTTGCTCTCCTGGAATGTAACACAGCATAGTTTGATAGTTAGTTACCAACATTTTGGGAAAACCTATTGGTCTCATCAAGGGCCAAGCAGTCCAGTAAGAATGCCGGCATTATTCTTGGACTGCTTCACCTTTGAGGATGGGACTGATAAGTTGTCCTGCACCGTCAATAACTAACTACCAATCTACACCCTTCATCATCCAAGAAGAGCAAGGCTTTCATAATTAGAGCTATTAGGAATGTTTCTGAATGTCCTTAATTTATAGAATAACCCTGTAAATCTATATCTAAATATAATGTACATTTTCTCAGGGTCATCAAAATATATTACACGCTAATTAAAATATAACCCAACTATTGTGAGATTTTCCATTTACTTTATTTTTATTTTTGTTATTTTCTCTTTAACTCTTCAATGATAATGGGATTTAAATTTCAGGTACTGTCCAGGACAGAGGCTTTTAAATTTACAGTACCTTGAAATGCCTTCACAGCCATACAATGCATAGGCCAACAGTATGTTGAGAATTGAACTTCCATAAAGTGTGTAAGGCTAGCATCAAGGGGTTAATTCTTCTTCAGCATTTTATTTCTTTGTATGAGCAAATCCAGACATACGAATTGAGTTGATTACTTGTCACAGTATCCAACAGTTGTGGGGAATGAAAACCACTGACTTCCATCCATGTATGACTGTTTTAGTAAATTTTTCTTCTTTCTTTAAAATATTTTTTATGTGACAAGAGAATGTTACCTATTAAGGCACTTTACTTTGGAGGGTGTTTACTGGCTTTCATGAGAAAGAAAATGGGGAATTCATTTCTCCTGTAATTCTATACACAGGTACTGAAGTGTTTCCTTCATTAAGTCCATGAAGTAAGACAACCAAGAGCACGATATTGATTGAGAGATAATTGGAATTAATACAGATTCATGGGTCTTTCTGTCGAGTCAAATACTGTCCAACCAGCTACAAGGTGGTGGAAATTATTAAATCATTTTAAATCTAAATTTTCTACATTAGTCTCTTTTTTGACTTTATTGACATCGCCTGGTTGATTTCTGTTTAGTCTCATGACATTACTTGTAAATTTCATGCTGTTGATCATTTTAATGCAACTTTACAATACATCTCTGTACAGTTGCATCTGCAATGATGGAAGACAATGAGTATATCCATTTTGAGATAAAAGTAAACTGGTAACATTTAGATTTTGAGGTATGATACATGCTCCAGCATTATCTGTTGAGTCCATATTCTTATGTGTACAGTTATTTGTTAGAGGGAGTCTTTTGAAATGTCATTATTGTTAATGTGGACAGCTGTTGGAAGAATTTACAACTTTATATTGTTGCTGTACTTGTAATTTGTAAAATGCCAGTATGTGTGTGTGTGTGTGTGGATGTTTTCATGACCTTTGTGACATAGCAGTACCCATTATCACAGTTGTTAATGCACAATGAAACATAAAACTTAACCATGTTTATTAAATGGTTGAGTTATATAGGGTTCAGTTTTATGTGTGGAAAATGCGAACACTTAGTATTACTGTACTTATTCCTAATTAACAAATGTCATAGCACTGCTTCTTTTTCTGTGGTTTTCATACCCCCCTCAACCAGGAAGAGTGAAGTTTTAAAATGTCTGGTCATTGCTGTCAAAGTATAATGTTTCATTGTCTTAAAAAAATGACTGCACAAACTCTCCATTATTATATTGAGTGCAGTGTTGCAGATTATGCAATATCTGGGAATTATAAATAACACACACCTTAAACAATTGTTGCTTAACATGTGAGAAGGGCATTTTGTTATATTTCAGGCAGACAGTGCTTCTCATTTCCATGTTATTGTGACATATTGTGTTTGTTCAGGATTTATGTGTAGTTTTTAGATGGGTATAATGTATCCTGCGCATAACATGTGCTAGTTCATTACTGCTGACAGCGATAGTGTTTTCTGACATTTATAGCTTATACGTTAATTGGGGACCTTTTGGTTCCTATGCTGTGTAGGACAAATTTATTTGGATGTTTCAGAGAGCTGTGCCACCTCCATCTTCAGAGGTAAGTCAAGTGGTTCAGGTGGATGCTGAATTGATTGGGAGGAGGAAACGTGCGGAAGGTTGCAAGGATTTCAGCCGATCAGAACTGCAGAAAGGGAAGGGGGGACATCTTGTACTGAGACATTAGATCTAATTGGCCACAGTCATTGCAACCTTCCTATACAGAGTGTTTAAGGAGGAGTCTGCCATGCTTCCGGCAAACGTTTCGTAGTTTAAATTAAATTGATACAACCAAAAATACTGATATATGAGATTGAAGGTTGTGGAGTTGATGTGAAATAAGTTTTAAAGAATGAAAACTGTTGTACATTTGTTATTACCAAATATGTTTTAAAACAATGAGGAATTTGTAGTTGCTATAGTGTTAACACCTATACACAACATCTAATTAATATCTGAGCAATATAGAGCCATAAATTAAATAAGAAAAAGTTGCACTGATTTTGTAAAAGTTGTCCGTACAGTTCGAAGTACTTTATGTAACACATTGACCTCACATGTTTGGGCTTGGCCACTGGCCAAAGGACAGACCTGTGTGGTGTAGTATAACACGTCTTATTCAACAGGTACAGTATGTGGAACTGCAAGAATACTACTTTTTCTAGCATTCAACTTCAGATATAGGTGTTTTTAGTAATATCAATGTTAATTAACCCAAGGAATGTTCTCCCAAATTATGGCAGATTCCTCATGGAAAACCCTGTATAATCAACACATTTCCTTCTCTCAGTCATTTGGCATCCATCTGAAACAAATATTGTCACCTTGAAGATTGTTGCAACAGTTCTCTGAAATGTTTGAAAGAACTCATTTTCCTATACTGTATAGGTACCTTAACGATTGACATGTGAGCAACATCCACTATGAAAACCTGAAAGATGAAAACAGTCTATTCTGTGCTTATAATACATTCTGTTACAGCTGTAGAAATGCCCTGAACCAGTAAAACCAGAAACTCTCAGAATTTCTGTATTTTACAGTTCCTTATGAGAATGGTTTCAAATTTTAAGGTCCATAAAAGGATTTTTTTTTTTTAACTTAGACCTGCAGAGCAGTGTGCAAAAACACACTGCGAACTCCGCAAAACTAAACCATGTTACTTTTTTTTAATGTTCACTTCATTCAAGCCTGAAGCAGTTGCATGTAAACCATTTGTGATTTCACTCATTGCATCCAGCAGCAATTATGGTTGTTCATAACCACAGTATGAAGCACTTCCCATGCACAGACACCTACCATGTCTGCCATACTAAGGGCTTCCTTTGAGTCATTACTGTTTACACATAAGTCACCCTCAATACACTGTGTTTCGTTTTGCCATGGTGACATCAGCACCTGGTGGCAGTAGTCATGTTTCAATTTCACTCCAACTGTACCTTCACTTGTCAGTCATTCTGTATCTTAAGTGAGCTGTCTGCAGTGAGGTTACTTTTAAGTTGAAGTGTCACAAGACTTCTGTGTCTGTATCTGTAGGATAATGCGCACTGTGAACATTGTTACATCTTCATCTTCATGTGTAATAGTGTCAGATTCCACTTGTTTTCATGGCACCTGTTACATTTTGTGGCCCTTCAAGCACCAGGAAGCTGCTGGGACATGACTCAGTATTTGGTGATGAAATAAGCCACAAACCTAGCTTGCAGAATTCAGGGGCTGAGAATTACTGTACATTTGATGAAATATTTTACAGTTTTTTTTTTTATTTATTTATTTATTTATTTATGGCAAAAATTTTAACAGATGTTTACCTAGGTAAATATTGATTTGACAACCTTAGTGTTCCAACCATTATAACAAAGAAGCAAGTTCTTGCAACATTATTTGTAACTCATCTTATAACACTTATATTTTACTAATTATATATATTATGGTTACTGTAGTGACTGTGGATTCAGTACTGCAGGAATATGTTTTTTTTGGTCTGACAGAACTTTTGGATTTTGTAGAACCTCATTCTTCCTTTGATATTCATACATTCACAAAAGATGGCTGGTTAGATAAAAATGGTTTACGTTTCACCATATGCAAACTGCACATCCATTTATGTACTGTTTTAAAAGTTATTAACTTAGTAACAAGCAGTGATTATGCTTTATGCTTTGTGGTTTAACATTAAAGAAGTGGATATTTCTCGAAGAGAATGTATCTTGGTTTAAATTGTTCTCAAAGTAATGACACTAATATTCTGAGAATTATTAGCCAAATTCAGTCATGTGATCACTTTTGTTGATGGCAAGAACATAAATATTGTATGTGTTGTTGAGATCAGCTTCAGAGTGTTAGTATACATAGAATTAACTAGAATGTTTGTTATTTCAGATATCCTATTTGTATTATTTTTTATGATGTTGTATAGGATGCAAATGTAGGATTATTGGAAGTAGGTAAAATTAAATGTGATATTTTAGGACCAATTGCTCAATAATATGTTTGTTTTTAATTTTATTCAGCTTTCATTTTCATATGAGACTGACTTTGTGTTTAGTTACTCAGGTGATGTTTCTGAACAGTCAGACACATTCACCCATTTTGTCACATTTTCTATTATTTCTCTTGGAACAGTGTGCCAGAGAGGCCCATTTTTAAAACAACACGCTTCGGATTGGTGGTTACTGTTTGTTGTCTTTTAGGAGCAAAGGATATTTGTGTAGCTCTATGTTCAGCATGACTTCAGGGTCTACACATCCTCCCATCCATTTCTCTATGCAGTAGAGATGACCAGAGTGCGATAGTGTTGGTTACCTCCTAGCAATGAGGTCATGAACAGATATGGTTCTGAATCTTGTATTGTATTGCATTTATTTGCATCCGTAGAGTCACATTACATAGCATTGAACAAGTCGGAACAATATACAAACCACGCACAGATCAAACATGAACATTCCACACACAAAGGCCACCACGTGACTAAACTAAAACAATATATAAAATTATGCGCATGTAGGTAATTATAGTTATTTACCCCATTTCTGTGTCATATATTTCATGTCTTGTATTCATGAACATCTATCATTAACAGTAATGGTTGTATTCACTAGCCGAGGCTTTGTTGTGATAAACAGGTCTACCTTTAATTCCTAATATCATAATGTTAACATACTTAGCTGTACTTAGCTTTTGTAGTTTTAATTGAACCAACTATATTTTTTTATATTATGTAACAACAAATGCACATCAATAAAATATATTTTATTTTATCATATAGTTGGTATATACTATAAATGTTAAAATTGGAAATAGAATATCAGCAGGCTTTAAAACAATTAAAGCATTACAACATGGATGTGGATTGTTGCCAGCCTTATTAAAGGTTTACTTAGAAAGTGTACTGTATGATGGGAACAAGAAGTGCAAAAGTATGGGACTGCTGGGAGGGAATGAAACAGTACATCATCATCTTGGTGTGAATGACCAGGATAAAGATGATGCAGAATATATGACAAAAAAATTAATAGAAGAATATCAGAACTGGGGCTTAAATATAAATATTCTTAAATCAGAGTATTTAAATGTAGGAAGTGATATACAGAATATAAAGCTTGAATGTAACATTGTAAGTAAGGGCAATAGATCAGTTTGGTACTTAGTATCCCCGTCTTTATGAACTCTACAAATGCAGTTTACACACTCTGGAAAATGCAATGAAGAAGTGTTAAACAGAATTGAGGAAGCCATGCAAGCAACAAGAGTGAATGTATTTTGGTGAATACAAAGAAATTAATATTTTACACAGTGATAGAAAGCAGTTTAAGTTACGGTTGGGAAGTATGGACACTGGATTACAAGTGAAAGAAAATCTTTTCAGTACAGAAATGGATTTTTGGAGAAGAGCTGCAAGGAAGAACCCCAGACTATCAGAAATGAGAAAGGAAGTAATTAGAGAAAAAATGGGGGTAACACAAACAATTTCTGAAAGACTGGAAAACAACATGTTGAAATGGTGTGGATACGTAGCACATATGGAGGATAACAGAGGGCCTAAAAGTGAATAATGACATGGTTACCAGAAGGAAGACAATGGTAAGGACCACTCAGAGTAAAGTGGGAAAAGGAGTTTTGCATAATAAAGACCAACAAGATGCACTTTTCTTTCTTAATTTATTTCAATAATCTATCCTCTACATGTTTCAAGAAGAGTGACTATTCATCATCGGGAGGTATTTACTGTATGTGCAGCATATGGTAATTACCATGCATCTATGTTGACTAGCTGCTAACACGATCAGATTGTGTTAGCAGCTAGTCAACATAATGCCGCACATACAGTAAATACCTCCCGATGATGAATAGTAACTCTTCTTGGAAGATGTAGAGGATAGATTATTGAAATAAATTAAAAAAGGAAAGTGCATCTTGTTTGTCTTTATTATGCAAGTATATCATGATGCACAGTCCACAGAATGTGAAATTTGGGAATAGGAGGTTAACAGGGCTATACAGCAGCAGAATTTAACATCCGATGATGCAGTAAACTGAAAATTATGGGAACTGGAAACCATTAACCAGTGGACCACTGGAAAACTGATAAATATATGATATATATTATTGATGTGCATTTGTTGGTTTGTTCCATGATATAAATACTCTTCAATTTATGGATACGTAACACTTAAAGTTCCTTGACCAATTACAGTTTTACTGTACAATGTTGTTTTAAACTCAGCTTACTTGTCATGTTCGCCTTCATCTTAAGTACCCATTTCAGGATGTTTACCATGAAGTGGAGTGATTTCTGTTGCAAATAACCACCTACTACAAGTCTGTTGTACATGTAAGACTTCTGAAAGGTGATTCTGTGTAGCACCTTGACCATTTTAAGTACCAGTTGCCACCACTGTTTGGAGGGCTGAGAAGTACTTATGATACATTGGAGCCACAACAAGATTTAACACTAATTTTCTCTCTCTTTCTCTTCAACTATGGGTGTACATGTACTGGAGGAGTGGGAAAGAGTAATAATTGCCTATAATATGCTTCCTGAGTATTGGTGATAGCTTGTTGCATACTACCTGCTGGTCCATTTGAACTAGTAAAAAGTTCAAGGTCTGCTTGTGGGTTTCTATGCCATGTAGTAGGCAAGTGTTCTGGCATTTTGGAGCAGCACTCATCTAGCTACTACATGGTGCAGAAATGCTAAAGAAAGTCAACAGCTGATGAGCAACTGCTGTGAGAAATTCATTAATTCATTCATTCATTCATCCATTCATTCATTCATTCATCCATTCATTCATTCATTCATCCTTCCATCCATCCATCCTTTAATTCATTCATTCATTCACTGTTCCATAGTCTATGTTGTGATAGGTACAAGCTTGTTCCAAAGCTAGTATTCCACAGAATGCAATCTTGTGCTTCCTGTTTCAGCTTCCAATACCTCTGCATTTCCTTAAGGTTATCCATTAGCTGCTTATGTCATCTTCCTTGTCTTCTTATCACTTCTGTCATTATTTGTATCTTACCTTCCATAATGTGTTTTAGAAGGCAGTTCCTACACAAGATGTAACCCATCTAGGTAGCCTTCCTTCTGTTTATTGTATGTTACATATTCCTTTCCTCCTTGACTCTGTGTAATAGTTCTTTATTTTGCACATGATCAGTCCAACTGACATGAAAACTTACAGTACAAAATTTTGTTGTCCCCCACCTTCACCACTGCCCACCTTCCATAGTGGGTGAAGTAGTGTATGGAATCCTGTTTGTTCACGTTACATCACATTGTACACAATCAAGTGTGTAGGGCAGTGGTTATGACAACATTTATTATCAAGATGGTGTTTTTTCATGATAGTAATATTATTTTTCTTCTCTCTTAGCTTGTTTATAGAGTTTGATGTTCCATAAATTCAGTGTAAGGCTTTCCTGATAAAGGGATGAGGAAACTCAAATTTGCAGGGTTCATCCAAAGGAGCAACAAGACGCCTTGCAACTTTGCTTCACCCTGTCTCTCCCACACCTTCTTGAAAATTTAAACCTGCTTATAGCTTGTTTGACATCAGTCTTTATGCCCAACATACAACATTTTTGTTAATGATGTGCTTCCTGAGATTGATTAATATAAACAATTTAACTTCTGCACTGTCAGTACCAGTTTCATAACATATAATTAAGAGTTTCATTTTACATTATGCATGTTAATCTTGTCAGATTTCTTCCTATTCTGTTTTTCGAAGTAACTGCATTTCACATCACCAAACATAATTTCTTCATGAAGAAATTAACAAATCCACAGGTTCTAATACTTGAGCTTTTGCTGCTGACATTCAGTGTGCTGGATTGGCTTGTGGAATTAGGCTGTGTAAAGAAATGGAAATTTCCCCATGTTTTGACAAACATTACGGTTAAATCATCTGCGGGATGAGTGAGTTCCGGGGTTACCAGAGACCTGTTATAGGTCTTGCAGTGAGTGATGTGTGGGAGGGGCATTCTGGTTGTTCAGGGCACATAACTGCAATTCTAACCCATAAGGGTATCTTCCCTGTTGTAGTAAAGAGGCAATGAAGTTGATTTTTGGGGGGGAAGCTGGGGCAGGGTTTTGGCAAACACATGAATAAAGGATTTGAAGCAGATGGGGGAATTGAGTAAAAAAGGTGATTGAAAGCATTTTGGAATCTGGCAGATATGAGAAGGGGGATGGAGTGTGGAGAGGTGAAGGTGGTTTCTCTTGTTGTCAGAGGATCTGTGTGTGTGGTCTTCATAGGATGTATTAAGCTGCTGTGCAAAGGAGATGGGTATGCGGCTGTTGAGAAGGGAGGGAAAAAGCTGGGGCCAGGCCTTGCTTTATATTGGTCCAACTCGAGGCTGTGTCTCATCTCTTTGAGTGTGTGGTTGTTGCTGTTCGCTTGCTTTCCAGATTCCTTCACCCTGAAGATGGTAACTGTAATGTTTGATAAGTGTCAGGAAATCTTGACTCCTCTACACAGCCCAATCCCAAAAGCCAGTCCAACTTAAAACAGCGTGTTTTTACACAACAGTTATGTCTTTCATTTCTGCATGTCAATAAACTAAAAGCTACCTTCATTTTGGATTCAACAGCAAACTCCACCTTCCGGGTAGAATTCAATGATTTTTTAAATGTTGGTAACTTCAATTTATTGACATGAGACAAACCAAGTAAACTGCTTCATTGTATTTTGACTATAAAAGGCTTCCATCACCATTTCTCATTTGTTTAGTACCCTTAAGTTTATATTTAATAAGTCTTGTGTGTATTTAAATATCAGCAGTGATGCTTTATATCATTCTGACTCTTTGTATTTTACTGTTTTTCAGTTTGTTGGAAGGTGTTTGAAAGTGACAGACAAATTAGTTTTAATATGGTCAGCCATTATGTGAGACTGAATTTTTTTAAAAATGTATACTCTACTCGAAGGATAAAAATTGCTTTTCTCACCAGTCTGTTTTATGGTTGACTATATTCCACATCCAACCCTACTCATTCGTCTTGTAAAATTACTGTCATCATTACCATAATTTTCATCATCATAATCATCATCAGCTACAATGGCAAATAAGTAGTATATAGAGGGCTGACTAATAGAAATTGCTTTCTTTGAAGATGGATACGAAAACAAGTAACTATTTCTTTGTTTTGTGACCTGTGATGCTTTTGTTGCTAAAGTTGAAAATAATGATCTTATAATAGACTAGTACTGTTCCAGGAAATTGTTTGAAAGTCAACAAGACGCTCACCAAACACTGAGAAAACCCCGTTTCTGCTTGCTTGTTGATTGATTGTCTGTAGATTAGAGCATTGCTTGAAACAGTATTGACACATTTTATGTTAAACAGTTTCTTTTGTTCACAGAAAGGTTGTAACTAATTTCTATGTAGATCTGTAGAATTTGAGAATAATCTGTATGTTAAAAGTTGGTAGAATAAATTAAGTTAGCAGAAATGTTTATAGTTAGCATGGCCCTATCTTGTATTTCTGTTATTTCACTAAATTTGCACCATTGTAAAATCTTTAGAGTGACTGCATCTGCATTTCAAGGAGCTTCAGCTTGCATGAAATTTGATTCTTTACAATTTAAATTATGTTTCTTAGTTACATAAACAGAGGAAAGACATTGTCAAAGAAGATTTCATGCATGCATTAGTACAGAATGCTCTATTGTCTTGGCTTTTTTTTTTACAGTATTTGTTAATATTACACTTCAGTAATAGAAAGGAATTGTAGCTGCAAGACTCATTTGCCAACTTGTGTTGACAAAGCTTTGGTTTCTCTCCTTTTTGTATTCTGCCCAGTTTTTTTGGTTTGCGTTGCTTACTTGTATGTGTATTATTTTGTATAGAATGCAGTGCGACACAACCTGTCTCTCCACAAATGTTTCATGAGGGTGGAGAACGTGAAAGGTGCCGTGTGGACAGTGGACGAAGTGGAATTTTACAAGCGCCGGCCCCAACGGTGCACAACTGGGTATGTCACATCGCAGCCGAGCCGGACACGCAAGTTGGTCTCGGACTCCTCTAGTCTCTAGCTCCTTCTAGCAAACATTTGGATTTGAATTTTTTCCCATTTCTTCCATTCTCATCTTATTCCATTTACATGTTTTTATATGTGTTTTTCCACTTTTTCTGTCTCGCTTGTGTTTGTGTGTGCGTAACCAGCATGAGGAAGCTTTAACAACTTAGCACGGAGCAAGGAGGGTGGACAAGACAGACGACGGAAGGTATTTCAAATCGAATATGTCTTGCTGAGAAGGCAGCTAGAAATGAGACTTTACCATTTTCTCTACTTTTTTTTTCTCTTAAACTTTGTCTTTTACTCTCTTTTCTCTTTCTTGGTGGTCTGTGTATACAGAACGCGATCCGCACCAATCTGTCACTGCACAAGTGTTTTGTGCGCTATGAAGACGACTTTGGCTCCTTCTGGATGGTGGATGATGCAGAGTTTGTCAAGCGACGCCATCTTTCTCGTGGTCGTCCCCGGAAATATGACCCCACCCCATCACCCACTCCACCCCACCTCTCCGCACAGTAAGCACTGACTTTTTGGAAACTTTGCTGCTGCTGGCGCTGCTACAGTTCATTGCTTTAGTGATTGATGTTTGTGCCATGCCAAGCTTCAAGAGGGACAGGAATGGAGGTGCGACGGAAAGCATGAACTTTAACACAATTCAGGTCAGATCAGTCACATCCACTGCTGTCCCTCATATGCATACAATGCCTAAACATCACACGAACACTACCCCACACATGCCTTGCACTGCTCCTTGCTGCCTGTCTTATCTGCTTTGGCTGTGCACTTTCCAGAATGGAGGGCTGGGATCAATTGTGTAGTTCTGTAGGGTGCAGTGCTTTGTAGATGCATTAAACCTGTTCATTAAGGTGGAAATTTCCTGTTTGTCATCTAGAAATTTTTAAATTTGACAAGGATTAAAACTGATCTGTAGCTATAGACATTTACATTCTTTATTGTGCCAGTTTGTGTGTGCTTATGTTGTTGTACTGCATGGTTAGGTAAGGGAGTGGATGCAGTTTCTACTGGGTAGTGGGTTTTGAAATCCACACTGCAGAGGATAGCACAACCTGAATGAAAAGCATTTAGTTACACAATCTCCTCGTTCAGAGTAAAATGAAGTTAGGTTATGATTACTAATCTCTCAGCAGGAATAGCTGATGAGTACTTCAGTAAAATTGGCTTGAACCTGTGAATGATTCGAATGCATTCATCATATATGCTGCACAGTTGTTACATAGTCTTTGCTTAATGTCTTCTGAAATAGGTGTAACAGACTGTGCAAATCAATTTCAACACTTTACTTTGCTCATACAATTCCAAACAAATATTTGGAATGAAAACTGGTATGAACTTCTGGAATGTATTAAGGAATTTTTGCACACATTTTGTTACTTAATGAGTATGATTTTGTTGGGTATGTGTGTTTTTTTAATGAAACACAACATAACTTTTGAAGGGAAACATAAAAATAAATTATGTAACATTGGCACTACTTCTAGAAACTTTGGTTTTATTAATTATAATAGCCGCTGTATCTTCACTCGATGGTTAAGAAGCACATTCATTATGTTTGCTAGCTAATATGGGAAATGGTGTGGGGGTTGAAAATAATTACTGGTACCATACAGCTGCCTAGGATACATGGAAACAACATTTGGCCGATATTGTATAATCATAAGATTTTTGCTGGAATGTTTTTAGGGTTGAGAATTGATCTTAAATTATGTTTGCAGTATGTGTTTGAACTGAGAAGACATAACATTCTCTCATAATATATTATAATATGTACAAAAAAGAGCATAGATCGTTAGAGTAACACCATTGAAATATAGTTATATTATTTGTCTGCTTAGAATACATTTCATTAAATAATGCAATCACTTGATGAAGTGATATTCATGGACAGGATAACTGATCTCATTTATTTCAGGACTCAAATGTATATTCTGTTTTAAAGTAAATTACTAAGTTTAAGTATTTGTTAGTATATTATTTTTTCACAGAATGTATATTCCTAGCTTTGTATATCATATCAGCTATTTGTACACTGGGTCATGGACCATGTAATACCAAGATTTTTTTAAACCAGATTGTGGGAGAAAACGTGAATTCACATTAATTTGCGCACCATTTCTTCATAGCACTAGTCACACATTTCTGATTTTTGTAAATACTCTGCTGAAGCTCCCTGCCATTTGATTCAGGAGGAATAAAACTGCTGCAGCAAAACACTGTTTCAGGGACTACAGAATTTACAAACATTTGATTTCTTTGTGTTTCACTTTGAACAAATCTCTTCAGTTACCTTGTACAATGTATGAAGATTCTTTCCAAGACATAAGTATAGTGTAATTACATGCCCTTTATTGTGCTTGTAATTCATAACAACAAGCCTGGAGTTGATTACAGTTCTTGAGTAGAACATTCTGCCGGTGAAATTTAGAAAGAAGTGATCATGGAATATTGTGTAGGTGTTTGATCCAAATTAAAATTTTTTGTTGTACAGAACAAAAATTTCTGGATGTCCTGAAGTTGTTGGTATTTGTAACAACATAGACTGCGTACATTTGAAGAAGTAAAGTTAGAAGGGCTGGATTGTGAGTGGAAGGAAATGTTCCGTGTTTCCAGACGCTTTGCATTGTAGTTGCACATACCATGTGTGGAGAGAGTGGGTGAGTTAATCCAGTAATGTGTGAGTGACTGTCTATGTAGCTGTAAGTACAGATCAGTTGAAGCACTGCACCATTAACAGTAGTGTGTCTTCTTCCTTTAATGTCACATGAAACCCTCCATATCCTCTTCAGAAGTTCCAGCATGGATGAATTGTTAATGGAATCCATGTACAGTTCCTCTCCCACATTATATTTTCGAACAGTCGATCTGATGGCTTTTGTGTGTGCCCGTGCCGTTGTTGTAAACAGATAGATAGTACAACTTAATAGAAAATAACCATTCATCATGCCCATAGGAATTTCCCAGAACGGATGCAGTTAGGTACTCTCATCACAGACAAGGTACATTCTGTCTTTTATCTTATAATACACGTTTTCCTCCTTTTTCTCTCAATATGTGTTTTTCTACCTCTTTCTTATATTTCTTATATTTGTATTTTCTTATCTTAGTGTACTTTGGACACCATTCTTATATTCTTATCACATTTTGTATACTTTTACTGTTTAATATTTTCAATGTTTTCCAAGTGACTGAAACTTTTTAGAAAATATCTAAGTGTTTCTTTTTTCATTACTTATGGATACCACAGACAAAGAATCTAACTGTGCCATGCCATGGAATGGAGCAGCTTCTCTCCCGTGTATTCAGGTACCATGGTCACTTGGTGCATTGAATAACTCTTGTTTCAGATCATCAAGTATACTTTCATATCAGAAATTTCATATTTAATTGTAACTCCTTAATATTCTGTAGTGCAGTAAATGACTGCCAGAAGCATTATATTTAGTTTCACAACTTTGAAAATGAAGGTACTGGCTGGGTGGGCCACGTGATTTGAAACAAGTGTCTTTTTTCTCTTTTCGATTTTTATCTCTTGGTCTTGTAATGTCTGTGGCTTGATGGAAGCCCCAGTTAAGTGGTGAGTCATTTATTACTTTGTATAATTTTATCTTTTTCTATTCCATTTTTCTCTACATATAGATGTTTTTATCTGCTTTTTCTATTTTATCATATTCTTATGATGTAATTGATCACCTTTCAGGAATATCTGCTGAATGAAGTTTATATTGCTTATGTAGGTTAAAAACATTTATAATAATGTATACTCTCTGAATTACTAGGGGAGTCCAGTCTAAAAGCCCCACCTTGACACACAGCCCCACTTTGTATGGAGATGCACTGAATGCCAGCCTACAGGTAAGAGTTTGTATTAATGAGGAATATTAAAGTTGTTTGCACTAACAAATATATGTTTGTATGTGCATGGGGTTGCAATTTATATGGCCATCAATATGTATCCGTTTGTCAACCACATATTTTGTTAGGGCAAAGCCGTTACTCTAACATGTTGAGAGAGACTTAAATTTGGCTGATATTATAACAAATAATTCATTTAATAAACTGATTATTAATGCCATAGATATGTAGGAATATTTAATTAACCCTTGGCCCTAGAGCTTGACATTTATATTTTAGCTCACCTTTTATGTAAAATGTGAATATTTTATGTACCAAAAATATTTTGCGGAGAAAAAAACGGAGCTTGTGCAGCATGTTTTAAAAAAAATTTGGTAAGTATATTTATTGACTAAATATATGACATACAGTCTTTGGGTGGTAGCAGTATTAGCATCCTATATATAGAACAGGCAGTGGCCAAAGGTTAAATTACATTGTTGTATATTCAGATAAAACATATTTATTTTGTCATGCACCTCACATTTATGTGGGTGGGTGTCTGTCTGGCTCTCTCTCTCTCTCTCTCTCTCTCTTTCTCCCTCTATATGTATAGAACCCATCCACTCATGTGCACACACAAGAGCATGTCCAAAAGTTCCCAGATTGAGTTGATAACAAAATATACACTTATACCTTTGTTATTGGTTTTTGTTATCCCCTTCAGAGTGGTCCTCTTCTGAGTTTTATGACAGGTCCAGTGTTTCTGTGAACTGAATGTAAAGTAGCGACCAATCTACTATTTGCTTCAGAGTACTCAAAAAATGCAGGTAAAATATATGATTTCTCACCCCACAGTGATTCAAATTGTAAGTTAAAATACAGAAATATAGGGATTTTTATTGCATCAGGTTTTGCTCACAGAATAATTTTTTTATTCTTTTTTATGGGGGGGGGGTTGTGGGTGGGTAAATGTGTACATATGTACATTCTTGTGTGAATGGTTTAATTGTTTTGCAGTTCAGGTATGTTCCAAGAATGAATGTAAGAAACATAGCTGAATCCTTGTATAATTTTCAGTCATTTGAAATTAACATTTCTTTCAGGTGACATAAATATGAAAATGTCCTGCCAATACCTTGAGCCCGTTACAATTTTAGCATATAATGCCTAATAATATGTATGTATGAGACAATTTTTTGACTTCGTTCTTGTTTATTTTTCAAGAATTCCCATTGTGAGAGTTATTCTGAGGTAAAGTACTTCAATTATTTTCCTTACAGCTATAAACATTGACTACATTTATTACAACATTCTGTTGTTGTCAGAACAATTAATGCTCTGTTAATGCAGCACTAACCCTTTCATTGTCATTCTAAGCAGCTTTCTCATAACCAGTATTCACTCAGCTATCAGAAGTTGTACGTAAATGTAATATTTCATTTCCCTGTGATAAAAAATAGCTTGTGTTCTGTGCATTTATTAAAATTCAGATTATATTACAATCATTAGTTTATTATGTTTCTTTTTCTTACTCTGAAATTTCTTCAAATAAGTTTTGATGTTACCAGACTTCACATTCGGCAGTTCTGCAACATTGGTAATCCACTTCATGCTTTTGCTTGGAGTGGAACTTCTGTGCTAACAGCAGTGACGAGGTTAAACACTGTCATTTTTGGCTTCTGATGCATGATTTGATAGTCTTGTATTATGACTACGAGAGAAAGAGAAAGCTAAAAGTTATAAAGCGACTAACAAAGTGAAATAACATACTGTAATTTTCAACCCGATATTATAGAGTATTTTGTCTAGAAGAAAGTATGGCATGTTGCAGGCTGCACTTGGAGACAGCAGCATAGCATTTCTCAACAATTCTATGAGCACTTCCACAACAACAAGTCCAGAAAAGGTACCTTCTCCACCAACAGAGCACAGGTAATTTACATTAAAAAATTTGACTCAACCATATGTGTCTGAATATTCCTGAGACTTTTTAAAATAAACTGAAAATATAGGTAACTGTTTGCATTAATGTGAACAGTTCAGTTTATCCAGCAAAAATAAGAAATGTA
>Ga0123353_10005011_pt1 | contig 17259 bp, 10 predicted proteins | sample TergutLab28metaG_3_FD_92763 | JGI IMG/M metagenome (GOLD analysis project Ga0123353, IMG submission 92763) | Labiotermes labralis P3 segment gut microbial communities from Petit-Saut dam, French Guiana - Lab288 P3 | ecosystem: Host-associated > Arthropoda: Insects > Digestive system > Gut ...
CTTAAATCCCCCCCCCCCCTGTTATTTCCACCTAAGGCAACAAGACCCATCTGCAAACTTTCCCCATTCTCTCAATCCTGCAATTTGGCAATACAGAAATTCACTGATTCGTACTTTCTTGAACTTTTTTCTCCACGAGTTTGACGTATCTTACTCCTTGTTAATGCACAGAAAAAAACAGAAGTAGTTATGCGGCACAGATACCGTTTTGTAAAATACTCGTAACAAAACGCGTTACACAATTTCTAAAAGCAGCATCAAGAACACAGTAATGTTACCGATATTCTAATTACAACTACAAGCCACTTCCACATTTAAAAAGTTTTAATATCAACAGAGAATTTTCAAAAATTAAAACACACAAATCCTTTCGTGAAGTCCGTACAGAGCCCTCTCCTAAAATCTTGTAGTGACTATTACACAGATCTACACATTTGGTATCCTTGTAGACGGAGATAAGAGTTGAGTGCCCGATATAGCATTCTATAAGTCCTGTATGTTCTACCACAAAGCCAACACCTTCCAAAACAAAGAGTCGATTATTTCACGTAGGACATACAGAAGGAATGGGAGATATTAGGTAATGAGAACCACCACTTCACTATAAATATTGATTAATATAAATTGATTTGGAAATTATTTTGACGTTTTGCTGACCGTGCATCTCAGTATATTTATCTTAGATTTTGTTTTACAATAAGTTTATTTCATGCCTCTACATGTTTCGAGCACTATTTGCTCATCATCAGGAGGTCAGAATTGTATTAAACAGCCTCTGATATCATCACACCTATAGGTGGCCGTCCGGTGCACAGGTTGAGAGAGGACTGGTTGAAATGCATTCCAACCAGTCCTCTCTCAACCTGCGCACCGAACGGCCACCTACAGGTGTTATGATACCAGAGGCTGTATAATAGAATTTTGACCTCCTGATGATGAGCAAATGGTGCTCGAAACATGTAGAGGCATGAAATAAACTTATTGTAAAACAAAATTTTGTGCATCAAGTTGGTTAATTACTAAGATAAATTTGAAATTATTGTTCTTTAGGTCTACATCTCGGAAATACTGATAACCTTGCTGACGGAAACAGCTGTTCAGTTTTTAAACTTCTTTCAACTGCTATAACTTGTTTTCTTGCTGGTATTAAACTTATGAGGTGCTACACACATGGTCTAGTATTATCTTGTCACTTCAACAAATGTTTGAATAATTCAATAGACACTGAGTTTCATTTTGTTGTGATAGATTAACTCTCAATAAGTCTCAGATGACATGTGAGGGCATTCAGCCTGTTTAGGGCAAAAAGAAGAAATGTGGCTCCGTAGTACCATGATGTTTATTCCCTTTCTAACACGTTAGTTTATGTACAGAAGTGTCAAATCTTTCGGGTATTATTATTATTATTATTATTATTACAATTAGGTATAAATTATTACTTTGACTGAGGCTGTAGCTACTGCGTTTTCATTTGTAGATTCCCTTGAACGAAACCAAACCCCCGAGAAGGCTGCGTGTAACACAGGAAACTTGTATGTTTTTCGTATTTTCATTCACTCAAACTTGTTTTACAATCGTACAAAAGTCTCCAGCAAACTACTGATTTATTGAATTTAATGTGCCTTTCATAGGACTGTAATATGTGGTTCTCATTCCCCCATACGCCGGGAGGGGGTGGATAACGGCCGATAGAGCCTGTTTGTTCATTTCATGTGGTTCCTAACCTATCGTCTTTATATACAAAGGTAGGTATATGTCATTAATAGAAATGTCGAGCTATTAGGTAGTAAATCAATTATTCAAGCATGAATTCTTGTATTTATAAAATTTCAACATTTGTTTAGGCGGCACCAGTTCCGCGTTTTCGCCTGCAAGGCCATGTAATGCTAAGAGATCTCAAATGTGCACATTACCTTATGTCGATTGTAAAGCGTGTTGAAAGAAAACATGCCGGTTGCCCGATGTCCTTTAAATGTTGATGTCGCTAGTGTGGTAGGTATTGCTGAAAACACAAGAGAATCGTTACACGTTACCTTATTGTATGGAACCTGAATATAACATCTGAGAGTCTTTAAGGTTATGAAAAATCATTTTTTGATTTGTTAAGGTTTGACGGCTATTTAATTCATTTTTATTTTGCTTACTGGCTCCATGAAGCTATGAAATAAGTTGTCAAAGTTTCGGAGGAAATTTTCACCTCCTCCAGAGGTATTTTTTTTTATAATACAAGAATATTTCACTAAATATGGAAGATAACCCAGTCATTCTCTGTGGGAGCATCGACTTTAAAAATAGTTTCCTAAGCCATCACGTACCACATAGGTGTTACAGGGTTCCAAACCTACTAAATTCGAATGAGGCAACATTCGGTTGGGCTCATGTCTTCGAATTCTGTTCATGATGGAGTAGTTTTGTCTCTAAATTCTTTAAGCTGTTACAGACTGCAGTCAAATGAGTGGATGTCCGTCAGTAGTGACTTAGTAGGTACGTGTAATCTTCATAAGATTATTCCCCAATATATGACTATCAGAGAGCCATCTTTTGCAGTCACTGGTGATTTCGATAGAAAAAATAGTGCCAAGCTGCTGTTCACTCAATTCACCGTGAAAATAGAGATACTGATGTTCCCCCGAAAATCTAGGGAAGGACGTTTCTAGAAAAAGGACATAACTATATTCTCCGAAACTTTGGGAAACCCGTCCATCACATAATGACACAGTATGATGTCATTCAGAATAAAAACACGATTATAACTCCACATTTATTTTCATCAGTGATAAAAACAGTTTCCGTAAGTTTCTCGAATCCAATCTGGAAACGACATAGAAGGACAGGTTAAGTTACTTCTGTCAATTATTCTAGACTGCAGCCATATCTGAGAGAAAGAGCAGCACTTGGTTCACGTGTTCCACTTTGTAAGCCCACACTGTAACCGACAGCGTAGGGCATAATCATTAGTTGACTGTCCAAATATGTTCATTTAGAATATTCAAATTAATACTCTATGAAGGATTTCATTTAAAGAGAGTCCATGATCACAGAAACACGACATACTCAAGTAGAAGTTATATATCACAGAGTATTAAGCTGTTAAATGTACCTAATTTAAGTTACTGTAAATTTCGTTTTGTTGTATAAAAGAAAGAAAGGAAATCGCATAGTGCTGTCGAACACAGATGAACACGAATCTTTTCAAAACTAAGAGAATATAAGAATGTCGCCAGTTACAACACAGCATTTTTCACAGTTTTGATGTCAGCAGCCGGAATAGCGCAGTCGAGAGCAGAGAGACTCCGACTGGAAGACCGAAGAATTTTGTGTCGATTTCGGGTTAGGGCAAGACATTTTTCTCCTCTCCTGGAAGTCCAAACCAGCTCTGTAGACCAAATAGTTTGTTATTCACTTGGAAACGGGGGCAGTTTCCCCTGGATTAAAACGACCCGTTTGTGAATCTGACCAAATACCTCCATCTAGCGCCAACGTTAAGAATGAGTAGACGTATAATTTCACTCCCCTGTAAGCATTAATGCCCTGCATGGAGAAGCTCTTTACCTTAACTTTGTAAATGTATGCATATGTAAAAACAATGCTTGTTAATTTGTTAAAATGCTACATAACGACGTATTGCTGACAAATGAATGCAGGGAAGAAAAAGAAAAAGTGTTGGAGATTCGAACCAGAGAACCTTACCATACCCCACAAGAGTTCAGACCAGAAGGTAATTTGCTCCGTACGTGTAACTAATTACGAATTAAAAAAGCACAAAAATTTAAAAAAAACTAAATTGTAATTAGGATCACTGTGATTCTACGGCCTTCCTGGCACCCGGATAATCGTACAATTACTCTGATCTTCCTCAAGTACCCCTTCAGTGCAATCTGAGTAGCTAAGCCTTTCAGGATCTCGACCACTGAGGCTGCATGCTAAACACTTTTTTCTTAATTTCTTTGTACCTATAGTGATCTTAGACTTTTTTTTCATTATAAATGGGAAGTGCGAGAAGTTATCAATAAATTATTTCCTTAAAATTCATTAAAGTTGGGACGCTCCAACAAACCGAAATACCAATAAAACAAATACGTGAAGGAATTAGTTTTTTAATTATCTTTGAATTAAATATATTTCGTTGGGCGGTGTAGACTGTCATTTGTTACCAAAGCTCGGCGTATTTTACCAGCTACCAACTAATGTCGCACAATTTCGTGGAAGAACGGAAGCTTGAAATGTGCCGCGGCGGAAGCCTGAAATCTCGCACGTTCTTAAAGGTTCTAATTACTATACAGAAGTAACTGTCAAATTATTAGATAATATTCATTCGATTTTGCCTGCACTGTCTTTGCGTGGACACGAGGGGATGGGGTTAAGATGATTATCCGTGGGTAATGTTTGCTTGTAAATATACTTTGTGACGACTGTAATTTCGGAGCACAGGCGTTTGTGTTTCTAGTTCATTTCTTTCTTCGGTGAATGTGGGTACAGAAATTAAGTAGCTTTAATTTATAATAAGTTCTAGACTCTACACCTAGACTGGACCTGCTCTAGAATCTTGAGCACGACATCAGACCCCACCAGAAGTGATATGTACCTTGAAAATAATATTGTAACGTCTGTAGGTGTCTGGTAATTTTAAGTGTGATGTTTAAACCTGTATTTAAATAATGTGTGTTAATTCAGCATTATTATGTACAGTTGAACATGAAGTAAACTTTTACAGTGCCACTGCAGTTTTATAATGAAAATGAAGCAATAAAATACACCCTCATTTAAGTACAGTTCCTCGTCATCCAACTGTTCGTGTTACTGTAGTGCACATTTACTGGGAGAAAGGAGCAGGCTTGTTATCAGTGCGCAGTCCTCTGAAAGCGTGTTGCATTCTGAAGTGTAGGAAGCCACACCTGTCATATCAGGTAAACAAACAAGAGTTCATATAATTTCCTTGTCACTGTGTGTTTTCGTAAGAAGAGAACAGTAACACTGTTGAAGAACACCCGTCTAGCTACACTTCATGGGTTCATTGCATTCATTCTATCCTAATAAACAATACGAAGATTCTTCTTCAGCTATGTCTGCTATTTATGTTAAGTAACGTAGCGTCGAATTATAGACATAAGCAGATAATTGGTTTAAAGGTCATTATATATATATATATCCATGTCCATTTCTTCATTTTCTACTAAAGCTCCGATCAACAATTATTTCTTGAGCTCGAGCCCCAGAATATTTCCTTATTTTAAGCTGCGTGGAAATAAAGGTTGGAAAAACACTGTTCCAGCCGACAAAGCATAAGATGATAGGACAAGTCAATAATTAATTAGAAAGTGTGAAAGAAAACAGTCGTAGCCTAATTTCATTCATTATCAGCATGGCGGGACGTGGGTATATCTGTTCAACTCTTCGTTAGCGATTATGCGGCCAAATACCTCGATCTAGTCCCACCGCTAGGAATGAATGGAAGTATAACACCACTAGCCCACACGCATTAATGACGTGCAGAGTGATAATTTTTACTTTGACACTGTAGTAAGTGGAATCCATATGCAGGCATAGATTAAACTTCAGAATGACAGCGACCCGAGAACCTTGGGTTGGAAAACAACACAAAAACGTTGATACAGTTTCATGATTTCGTATAATGCATACACACTGGCTTTTATATATGCTCGGTCATGGCTGAACCACACCTACGTCGGTTTATTGGTTTTTTTCTTCATCCGGAGTCCAACAGTAAATGCTTCACGACTCTGCGCCACCATCACTCTTTGGGCTTTGAAGCGGTTCTAATGCAGTTTGAAAGGCAAAGTGTGTACACGTCTAATTGCTAAACATGAACCAGTGAGGCAACGTGAAGAGGAGCTCCTAGGTTATGGGACCAGATATCCTTTTTCTTCCTTTTGTTTTCTTTCCTCCATCTTAATCCTCTTCTTCCTGTCAATGTCGCTACTTAGACATCTGCAGCCTTGCATGATTACTGCACATTTAAAACACTGCGTGATCACTTTTTACTTATATACAGCATCCCTTTTAACAGCATAAAGAGGCGGAAACTGAATCATCATATAGGTCAATATTTCGGTCATGTACGCGGGTCCTGGATTTTCAGTTATTTACTGACCATATGAAATCAAAACTGCGAGAAATAAAATCATGCATGGCAAACGACTCACCCATCTAAGTGCAGACACTGCATAAATTAAGCTAGTGTTCAGCGTATCTAAAGTGGAATAAGATCAGTCCAAACATAAATTTTAAACAGTCCTAAAGATGCTATATACTACACTTTGTCCATTGTCTCGGAATCAGAAAGAGAACACATTGTTTCGAAAAGTGTAACTGTTTCCGCTGCCAGGTAGAAAAAGGGGAGGTATTGATTTCGGACCGACAGGAAAAGTTTTCCTCGGTCTCTGGAATTCGCTCTACCACGAACTTGGTTAGAAATATAAAAATTGCGAGTATTTCATATTTTATGCAATGAGTTAGACCCTAGACGATTCAGTGGCCGCGCGGGTCCGCGGCTGCTCGCTGGCTGGGATTGCGGGGGTACAGGTGTCCGTCTCCTGTGGGTGTGTGTAGTCAAATAGAGGTCTCTACGTCGAGCTGATCACTCACCCAAGAGAATCCTAGCGAGTGTCTGTGTATGAGTGTGTGTTTGTGTGGATGTCACTGAGTGTGATCCGGTGCAACAATAGTCCTCCACACCTACAATGTGTAGGTAGAAGAGATCAAAGACAGAAAGAGAAAAATAAAGAGTTAGGCCCAATAATGGTGAAGTATGAGGGAACAAAAGATTGTAATTGACTACTTACTTAGAAGTCTGCACTTGCTTTGAATTGAGTGAGAACACACATAGCAAATAGAGACGAGAAGTCTGTATTGGTGTGTGTGTGTGTGTGTGTGTGTGTGTGTGTGGATACTGGATATGAGTTCGAGGAAGGAAATATTATTGGAAATCTTGTTGTATGTACGTACCGTGCATCTTGTACAGTCTATATCCAGACCAACAAATGAAAAAGATACATATATATATCGTAAACGCTCACACATGTTTCGATGCATCCGCACCATCTTATCCTTCTACTTTTATAAAGTTATAAATAACATTAAGGTTACAAATCCAATAAATTCAGTAGATTAATATGTTTACATGTGTGATCGTTATAGTTGATGATAAAATACAATCTATAAAACGTTGTGAGCTGTCAACTGTTATAATTACAGTACACGGAAGTTGTTAGCTTGGTGGCTGTATATACAATCTGGATTGTCTTGTAGATGTAATCACTATGTTGGTGTTTCCTGTATGCTGGTGTGATGATAACTGAATTGGGAGTAAACATCCGTGTATTGTAATTATAACAGTTGACACAGCTCAAAACGTACGCAAAGTACATGAGATCTACTCTCTTCTGGGATATTACTTGTGACGTGGTCCATCAGTCCCTGTCCATTAAGCTCGCAATGTTTGAACCTTAATCGACGACACGTTAGAAGTAGGAAATGGTGGGACCTTTTTCGGGAGAAACCTAACACTCCTAATTAAGAGAAGTTCAGCTGTCGCCATCCATACCAACGCCGCTCGTTAGTACGGTGAACAAACCTGTTGTCTCACATTCGTATGATTTGCGAAACAAAAGTAACAGGACTGGCTCATTGATACAAGCGAAGGCTTCTTGGTTCAAAGTCGGTACTGTCACCTTCAAAGTAATTCCTCTGGAGTCCACACACCGAACCAACCGCTCTTCCAATGTTGCAGGCACCTCTGTTATTCTCATTTCATAACTCTGTCCAGCACCGCTTGCAAATTATTGAATCTTCTTCCCTTTAAACTGATTTTCATTTCTATCCTTCTCCTGTTGTGATCTTAGAAAGGAAGTTTTTCTCCTTGTTTGGTCGTATTTTTCAGGTCCTTGCAAACAGGGATTCGGTTTTATTTTTGGTTGTCATTTAGCAGAGGGGAATCAAATTTTGCAGCAATCAGCATTATATTTAAGTATGCAGTTAGAGTGTGTCCTTATTTACCTACAATAGGCCTAGAATGTTATGAACATTGGTAATTGGGCGCCGTCTGTACTTACGGATGACTTGACGCAATTTTTCCATACGATTTCGTATGTTCGAAAAACGACGGGCGTCCTGAACGTTCCAATTCCTAAACCAAAGTTTGGCCAATTTTGAAACGTGAATATTATTCAATTTTTTATGTTCTACTCAAGGAAATAATATACAGGACTTTTTAAGCATTTCATATATATACATCTCAGAATTTGTACTGTCTAGTTTACAACATGATGGAAATTCTCCGTTCCTCAAATTCTACTATTGCACTGGGATACATTCGCGGAATGCACACGCGTAAGAGTCAACTGCACACAAAGACGCCACCTTCTCTGACAGTGACATTCACAAAACTAATTAACAACAAACTAACTCAGCAATACCTCAAGACCCACATCTCCCGTTTTTCAGACTGGGGCTCCACACGGCCAGTCCGGAAAACATTCACTCCAGACTTATATCTTTTGTACGAAACATCGGCTCACAAAATTTTGGCCAGACTCTAGCCATCTGAAGAGGGAAGATTTTGAAAACCTACTGTCTCGGAAAATCGCTGTGCCAACTAGAATTTAATGTCTCGGTGCCAACATACCCGTAGGTATAGGCTTTTTTTTTAAGCAATCCCAGGCTTGGAGGCTCCCAGATTTCAAGACAATTGGCACATGAAGGTGGTAAGTTCATCAGCCCTACGCACCGGCCGCCTTTGCCCCCCAGGAAATATTCCTGGTACTCATTTCTGTTAGAGGCTGAGTCAACCTCAGGGCCATAGTGCGGCCGGCAGGATTATGTCAATAAAAAATTCCAGTGACACCATCGGGAATCGAACCCGCGACCTTCCAGTTTGTAGCGCAGAACCTCAACCAAGTGCTCCCCGCAAACCCCCATTATGTATAAGCTACTGAGTTTGTATAGTGCTAATGAACTTTTCGGTAGAACCTGGATATATAGACCTGTCGAGTATCATGTAAACCATGAAGTCTCCAACATATGCCATCTTTTTAAAGAATGAAAAGGTACTTCATACATGTTACGTGGAGAGAAAATAACTGGATTTGCCTGAGGCTAATATTTTTACATTCAACCCTTCTCAAATGTGGGTTGTCAGAATATATAAAATTAAATTAAATCTTTAAGCCAGAAACTAGTTCAAATAGTATTTAAAACTTCAGGTCAGGTCTCGCCTCACAAAATACAAAATACCTTCCCTTTACAGAGGCCAACAGCTTGATATACTTTACCCTCAAATCTTGTGAAATCGTAAAGTCGCTCCGTGGGATAATGTTGTAACGTTAAAACAGGTGGTACATATATTTAACTCAATGTTTTAAAACCCCAAATATCTTGTTAATATTGACAATATACAAATCTGTAGGTAATACAAATCAGCCGTTTTTTTATCACAGAAGATTTTCATACAAAATATTTCAAGACAGTTTTATGGGATTTTCGTAATGTGTAGTTGTCAAGGGCGTAAAATGAAAGTAATGAACAGGTTGGGTCTCTGTCTTTCATATATGCAAATTTGGCTGAACGTAACTGACGTCGGTGAGATGACGTATTTAGGGTCTGCTCTGGAAGTTGTGGACAGTTTTATCTCGTTTCGTATTGGTTAAACACAACACCTACATTGCACTACTCTCAAACTGAACAGTAAGTATTATCTTGTAAAATGTTAGTACCTGCAACAAAACAACAGCCGAGACTTCATTAAAACTTCTAAATTTATATGAAATATTTTTCGATGTGATAAACTTAGAGCTTCCTATTCTCAATAAATCTTAAACCCATGCAGGCACTGGCAGTACTGCCTGCTCTAGTGTCAAAAATGCTGAAGACTTCCAACAAAATACACATATTACATTTATGATATGATATATATGTGATATGTGATATATGTGATGTGTGATATGTGACATGTGATATGTAGTGTGATGTGGTGTGATGTGATATATTATATACGATATGACATGATATATGATATGATACATTTTTTAACTGCAGTTGGTTTGACACCCGGTGGTATTAGTACAGTACACATTTACACAAAAAAATTAGGCAGAATATCACAATAAAAAAGAATACCCAGAACGGAACATACATAACAATAAGAATACATACACATAACAATAAGAATACGTAAATTACAAAATTAAACAGAAGCATACAAAACATACAACCATATATACAATAATACAAAATAATTTAATAAAATTCTGAGGATAGGCAGTGATTATTTCTGTATACAACCTTAAACACCTAGTCTTTGTAATGGAAACACGTTACATTTTCCACTCAAAATTTTACAGCATTATTTGAATCCACACTGTGCTTCAAAGAATCTTGTTTAGAGACAAAGTCAGAGGTACTGGAAACTAAGTTTATTCATGTGTCGAACATGGCTGGTCGTTTTTATTAACCACCATTAGCGGTCTAAGGGTTACGTCTGCAGCCTAACCTCTGGCTACACATTAACTTTTTTATTTCACATGTTCACTAAGTGATTGATAAACACAACTTATTCTTAACACTTATCGTTTATTCATCATGCACCTTTTGTAAGTTCAAATTCTTTTTGCGGTTTCATTTTGCTTCGTATACACACGCAATCACACACACACACACGGTTGAGTTCCAAATTGGATGCAGGCACGAAAAGTGGTTTCTTAATGAGATTTGAGTTGGCACCAAATACATTTTGTTCCTGATTGTTGACTCACTTGCCCGACCTTCCCAATCCACTTGTTTATTTATAACCATTGACTTTTATAACCGCCTTCTTACTGTGTGTACATAGTCTTGGTTTCGTTCGTCGAGGCAGACAAAAACCATAGAGATTAAAATACAATATTAAGAGCCTGTCCCGCGTAATTGGTATTCTCTTGAAAGCCCTTTATACTCTTATAATGTGTCGAATTCACTGTGGAGAAAAAACGGAGGTGCAATAGACGATAAGCGACATCCACCTGAAGATTAAACTTTTTTCATTTCAGAGGCACAACGTTTCTTCTAAACGCCGGGAAATGTTCGCCAGTCATTTGGCCTTACATTTTAGAATATTTGAATATCAAAATATCGCTTTGAGAACATCAAATCTCGCATAAAATGCACACCAACGCTACACAAATTAAACTGATCACAACATAAAAAAGGGGGAGAAGAAACATTTTTCTAGTATCAAAATTCCATTACTACTCCAGATGGATCTGTACGAAATTTGGTTATTATCAGCATACGATCCGTATTCTTACTTTGTAATCTCCTGAAATCGACAAGACAAAGTATTCCAGCCTTTAGGTGAGTTGTATTCGACGTCTACAAATTATGTCAGTGCAGTCGGGCTCCTTATTTACAATCAAATCCAGACCTTCAAAGAAGGAAGTAATCATTCTAACCACCAAATTTCGAAATTTTACTCTCACTGTAACAGACGTGAGAGTTTTATTACACACTGCAATGTGTAATTGGAAGCTTTTACATATTTAAGAAATGCAGTATGGACTTAGGTTGGTGTAGTTTATGTACAGAAATTGCCAGTATTAATACACAGTTGTGGTATATTATTACTCGGGTTTAATTAAAACTCTGTATTTTACAAAGCGAAAAATAAGAGGCCAGCTCCCAACAAAACTATGCAGACAGAGAGGCTGTAATTTTGAACCTCTGATCCTCTCGTGTATCCTATTAACTTAACAAAATTCTTAAACTTTGAACAATTAAAACAATTCGGCTTACATACTAGAACATTATTAAAGTAGGCTGTATTAATAATAAATTCCCTAGGTGCCTAGAAACGTTTCTCTTTCTAGCAGGTTTCCAGTAATGAAAGATATTTCTAGGTAATAAACGGTGTGAGTGTTTTGAGGTTCTCACAGCGGCGTTGATGAACATTTATGTCTTTTGAGATCAATACAGCTACATATTTTAGAAGAAATAAATCTTCAATAAAATACCGCACAATACTTTGGGTTACCCATTTCATTTGTGTATTTATTATGATCCTATACCTATAATATATATATCATGTCTCGGTTGCCGCGTAGTATAAAATGTGTGTCTGCGGCCTCTCGCTTGCTGGGATTGAGGGTTCAAATCCTTCTGTGTCATGGGGAATTCCGTCTCTTGTGAATGTTGTGCGTTGTAAGTTCTCTGCAACGGGCCGATCACTCGCCCAGAGAATTCGTACAGACTGTGGTCTGTCTGTGTATGATTGGGGAACCTTAGACAGGAGGCCTAGGACCACTATGGCTGTTGAACCATTAAACAACACTAAATTCAAAATTCACTGTGAGAGAAAGAAATCTTTAAAACAAGAAGCACTGAGAAGAATCTAAAAAGCCTACTCTCATTTAAATAGAACTACTTCAATCTATGAACAGTGTCCGGCAAAAATTAATAATTAATATTACTGTATTGTACTAATCCAGCTCGTCATTACTTTCATTTTTCAAATTAGGTGCACTGGATTCCAATGACAACCGGTGGTCTTTATTAACAGTACGGTCCACTTCGGCCAACTAACTGTACTGCTGATCTGTACTGACGACAACACGTAACGTCAGTGATAAGTAAGACAGGGAGTGAGCTCACAGAGACTGACCTAATGACATTTTGCCGTTTAATGCTTCGTTATTGTATTATAAATATTAAGAAAAGAGGCTTAAATGATTGCACCTAGGATGCCTTGTTAACGATATGCGCTTGAAGATGGATTAACACCGAAAAAAGCAGACAATTTGCAACATGAAAAATGTTCACGAAACGTGTTATTGTGTGCGACTTTCTTTTACATTTAGTGACTCTAATTTCGTCATATTTGTTATAAATGACATTAAAATTAACAGCATCAATTTTAATGTCTGCAAAATGTTTAGTATAAAATGTTCATAGGCATGATTCATCTCCGATCTCGTTCTGTTATGGTTCGCATAGATTTTCGTAAGCATGGTTCGTCTCTAATCTCGTTCTGTATGTTTAGTATATATTCTCGTAGACACGATACGCCTCTGATCTCGTTCTGTATTTTTAGTATAGATTTTCGTACACACGATTCGTCTCTAATCTCGTTCTGTATGTTTAGTATAGATTTTCGTAAACACGATTCGTCTCTAATCTCGTTCTGTTATGTTTAGTATAGATTTTCGTACGCATGATTTGTCTCTGATCTCGTTCTGTTATGTTTAGTATAGATTTTCGTAAGCATGATTTGTCTCCGATCTCGTTCTGTACGTTTAGTATAGATTTTCGTACACATGATTCGTCTCTAATCTCGTTCTGTATGTTTAGTATAGATTTTCGTACGCATGATTCATCTCTGATCTCGTTCTGTTATGTTTCGTATAGATTTTCGTACGCATGATTCATCTCTGATCTCGTTCTGTTATGTTTAGTATAGATTTTCGTACGCATGATTCATCTCTGATCTCGTTCTGTTATGTTTAGTATAGATTTTCGTATGTATGGTTCGTCTCTGATCTCCTTCTGTATGTTTAGTATAGATTTTCGTACGCATGATTTGTCTCTGATCTCGTTCTCTCACGTTTAGTATAGATTTTCGTACGTATGGTTCGTCTCTGATCTCGTTCTGTATAGAACTGCGAAACGTGAAATTCGTAACTGCCATCAGACACAACAGTGAGTTCCAGGTTCTCGCTTCCACCACATTTTTCTTTTTTGCGTGGTATAAAAATTTCTGTTCAATCTATGTTTCCCTTCAGGGATTGGTTGTCACTTGAATAAACGTAAGGATAAATACTCTGTTTGTACAGAAGCTAATCTATGTGTTACTTTAAAAAGTTGCTACGTTCTTTAGTAAAATTAATGCTCCGAGTCCAATATATTAACGATTTTTGAAGTCATAATATTAAGCAAAACGTGTATTTGTGCTAAAGTAAACATCGCACCATAAAGACATGTGGAAGTGTGGAGGTACAGCTCCACACGATCTTGTCTGCGACACTAGCTGGTGAGTGGTCAGGTTTACGTCCCGGCAGCCTTAACCTGAGTACTCACTAAATAGCAGACTGGGTTTGGCCCCAGAGTCGGTGTGCACGAGTAGGGAGAGATAAAACCTCTTGCCCCACATGGGAATTGAACAGCGATCTGTCTGTCAGCATCGTCGCCAGTGTGCTATACCGACTGAGGTTGTGAGTCTCATTTATGATTTTGTTATAAGGTAAGAAAGAGTTACTATTCGTAAGGCCATAACTGTAAGTCGCCTGTTATTGAGACGCAGTGTTTAAAAATGTCAGGTCTTTCAAAAAACTCTAGTCGTCGGACAGTTACGAGCTCAGAAGACACATTACTTCGGAACTGCATCTGTTCCTTCCAGTTTCAACAAATCTACGGTCATTACTGTACTCCGCCAAGCAATGTTCTTATTTCTTACTGTCAGATGAATTGGTACAGTCTTTAAAAATTATATCTGCTTAACCCAAATTGTAGCTCAGATCTCAGTAACAGATGAGACAGTGGTTTGCCTTTCGATAACCGCAATATTCATATATGAGTGTCTTCTCTCCGAAGGCTCCTGACAATTAAGCTTCCCAACAAAGCAAACAAACAAACGGCATGCTCGAAGAATCTCTTCGCCATGCGCTGGGCCATTCTATAATCTGAACTGCCTTGGCCTTTAGGGAAGACTTCTTCATGATCCTCACCCACGTATCAAGAAATCGCACGTCTCATCACTGGCTTTCAACTGCATCAACTTTTGTTTACCCTTTTTCATCTTCATCAAACCAACATTTAATGCACCGTCTCTCATACACCGCGTTACACTTTGCAACTAATATTCCGACGCATTTCGGCGCTAGTCGGCGCCATCATCCGGGAGTTCCGCCTTCACTGTTAAATTTTCCAATTCGTCGTATGGTTACAAACAATTGTCCAGCCATGTACTGTAGAACTGTATTCTGAAATATTAGTTAAACAGGGTAGGGTAACCTAATTGATGAGAGGTGACTCAATAAATGTTCGTTTGATGAAGATAAATAAGTAAGAACCTAATGCATGGTACGTACATTATTAACATTTCATTTACCATTTTACCTCAGGGTGCTCATTTGACTGCTGGATTTCCAGAATCATTAACCCTTTCAACGCCAAGTTAAATCCCATCTGCCACTTGCTGGCATTATTAGTAGCTCACCATATACTCGACGTTAGCAGGTTAAGGGTTAAATTGCTATGATTGTAAAACATATCGAGTAGCTCAGAGATTGGGTACTTCGTTGCAAAGTCGGCAGGACTACAGAAACACATAACTAAATATTTTCTTGGTTTTACGCAATTTCTCCAATCGCGTACTGGGACAATAGCTTGTAGCTCATATACGTATTCTTGCTCATGTGCTGCTTAAGAAACTGACTGCCATATTAGCTTCTGCGAGGTTATGAACAGTGTTTTAGGCTCTTTCGCAAAATTACATAATGCGAATTTTGGCTTCGTCATGTCTACCTGTCCGTCCGCCCACACGGAACAACTCGGATCCCACTGGACAGATTTTCATGAAATGTGATATTTGACGGTTTTTAAAAATTCAGTTTAGAAAATTCAATTTTCATTAAGATCTGACAAGAAAACGAGTACTTTACATAAAAACCAATAAACATTTTCGATTATATCTCGCTAAATTCTTCTAATAATGAGAAATGTATCGGACAAAAGTTGTATAGAAAATCAGAACAAACATTTTATATTCAATTTTTTTTTCAGAAAATCGTACCGTTTGTGAGATAGTGTGGAAAAAATATTATAGGACGCCACAAACAACAATATGACGCAAGCGCATTCCATGCTGGATACCTAAGGCTACAAACACCCACTCAGAATATGTAATGCTTCTTGTTTTTCCACTTTAAAAATTGTTACTTTACGTGTCTTCTTGTTTATGATGGAGATTTCATTTTTCCCTTTCTTAACTGAGTTCATTCCTTTGTTGATGAGTGATGTATTAGGGTTTGGAACAACTCGACGGGGGTATGTCATTGTTTTGGAGTGTACATATCTATGTGTTTTCTATATTTTCTGAAGCATTATCAAAATGACGATGTTTACTATAAATTTCATTTTCTATTTATTCGTTACCGGTCTTTTCAATTAGGCTCCAAAACTATTCCTACTTCCCCCATTTCTAATTGTTAATTAATATAATTTTGAATCGAGGTTTTATTTTATAAAACACATACAATTCAATTTGTCTTTCATTTTAAGTTTGTGTAATGTCTTAAATTCAGTTCTGCTTTTCTTTGCGTGAGATGAATTAGGAATTTCGATGTCAGAATACTGGAAGATCCTATTCTAATTGGCCGTTAAAATATAAACTCACTCTTCTATAAATTTTGGCCTGAAAACTTAAACTAATAAGTAGTACTACTTGCATTGTCGTTTTACGTAGAACATATTTCAGCACTAAAATATTTTAAAGAATCATAATAAATTTTGTAGGAAAACCCAATATAATATAAACCTGATAAATATATGAAGGAGAGAGTAAATCTAGCTTGAGATCTCAAAATTTTCTCGACAGTCACAGTAATTTCTGTAACTGAATACGTTTCTATACCCATATGTATACGTGTATATCTTTCCTTTGCCTGAGCACGAGTAACAAAGCAGGACCCTATCGGTACAGGACTACACTGACTTCATGCTTCGGGTGCATGGATGATATAAAAGGTAAAGGTAAAATGATCCCGTTACAGGCCCGGTGTGGCCCAGAGGGTGGGTAGAGGTATAGCTCTACTCTTCCATGACCGCGGCACTAGAAGGGGGTGAGTGGTCAGCAGGATAAAGTGCGGCCGGGGCGGTACCCATTGTACATGAGGCTGGGTGGGCCCCAAGACCGGTCTGGACGGGCGGAAAATTTCGTCCCCATCAGGATTCGATCCCGGACCGTCCAGCCCGTAGTCAGTCGCTATACCGACTGAGCTACCCGGCCCTCGCATGGAAGATATATCAGGACAAAAATAGGATGCAACTTGTAGGGAACTATGTGGAGGTGTTCTAAGTAGGCCTGGAATACTGAAACACTATAGGAAAGGGATGAACAGAAAGCACGAGGAGTCGTCACTTGTACAAATGACGGGGGACTACAAAATCACTGCTCTCACATCTTTATTTTTTAAACCCGTCTGCACGTTCACGTGGGTCCGGGGAACGGGAATGATAGTTTGGAAATACTAAGTTGATGACTAGGATAGGGAGGAA
>Ga0123353_10005012_pt1 | contig 17258 bp, 11 predicted proteins | sample TergutLab28metaG_3_FD_92763 | JGI IMG/M metagenome (GOLD analysis project Ga0123353, IMG submission 92763) | Labiotermes labralis P3 segment gut microbial communities from Petit-Saut dam, French Guiana - Lab288 P3 | ecosystem: Host-associated > Arthropoda: Insects > Digestive system > Gut ...
AGAACCTGCACGAGTCCCACAAGGAACTCGCGATCAAAAACACTGATGAGCGTCCGGCCCGCCCACACGGGATCGTGGGGCAACTCCAGAGCGGTTTTGGCAGGAAGCGGCTGCGACTCGCGCACGGGCTTCATCGGGCGAATCGAGGAACTGCGTATCGAGGTGCCTCGCGCCGTGGGGACGGGACGCCCGCGAAGTTGCCGGGCAGCGGTGGCGATGGCCTTGCCGCCCTGGGTGGCGATCCGATCCTGCTCCTGCTGGGGAAGATGTACGAGTTTGGCCGCGGCCGAGACGGACGCCTCGCCCGCCATCACCGTCTGGCGGAGTTTCTCGCTGCCGGCGGACTGAACCTTCTCCGCCGCGTGAACCAGGCTGGCCGAAACGTTCATCGCCTCGGCGGCTTCGTCGCGGGCCCTGTTACATGGGGTTTTTCTGCTTGAGGTCAAATTTGACCTCAAGCTGATTTCGCCCTCGCGGCTCTCGCGGGCGGGAGCATGGTGAGCGGGAGCGTCGGCCTTGCCCTGGGCGACCTGGTGGCGGGCGCGGCCGCCGACCTTGTGACCGTCCAATTTTCGTTTCAGCGCGCCAGCGGCGAACATCTCCGTCAACGTCGCCGCCAGCATCGCCCGCTGGGACTCATTGAGATTCCGCCGCCCAAGCTGATGCTTGATGATCCACGCCTTCGCCGCGTCGCGCGAATCAAGATCAAGAAACCGGAACGTGCAGTCGATGGTGTGCCGCCGGCAAATCTCGTAACGATTGTGGCCGTCGAGCAGAACGTTGCAGCCACGCCACACCACCAGCGGACTCATGCAGCCGTCCGCCAGCAAATTGGCTTCAAGCTCGCCACGCTCGCCGGCCGACAACGGCGGGATCAATGCCTGGAACTCCGGGTCGATGATGATGTCATTGAGGGTTGTCGTTTCCATCGTCACACCCCCTCCGTCGCCGATTCGACCAATTCGGGATGAACGGTTTCGAGGACCTGGAAGCCCGCCGGGGGGCAGGCAGGATCAACGCGAACGCCACCCAGGCACAACTCGGCGAACTCGCACGTCCCGCACGTCATCTTGCTGACGTTGCGGAAGTGAGCATTCGCGGGATCGGCGAGTTTGCCCGCCCGGCGGCGAAGTTCCATAAGGTGCTGCGCCTGCTGCCAAAGCTCAGCCTGGTACGCGACAAGTTCATCTTCAAGACGTGGCACCTCACGCCGCTGGTAGTAGTAGTCGGGCCGCTCGCCGATGTCGGCCAGGAGCCGCTCCCCAAACGCTTCGGGCGTCTCATTCTGCCGCAGCCGGATGGTGGGCTTCCGCGTCACGTCATACACCACCGTCGCCACGTCAAATCCCAACATGCGGGCAGCGAGCACGTACAAACTGATCTGCCCATCGCACCGCAGCCGCCGCCAGTAATCAGAGTCCGGCGCAATATCCTCCCCAGCCGTCTTGTACTCCAGCACCGCCAACCGCCCATCATGCAGGCGAACGATGCCGTCCATCTTGCCGCCAAGCGTGAACGTCTTGCTGATCCCGCCCGTGTCAGGATTCCGCAACGGCACATCAAATGACAGTTCGACGGCGACGATTTCGAGATTGTCCGCCCCAACGCCATACCGCCACAGATGCCCACCAAACAGCGACCGAAGCGTCTCACGCTCAACAGCCCACTCGACTGGCTCGCACCACGCCGGCACAATCTCATACCCCGCCAGCGCACACGTCGTAGCGACCAACTCATCGCTCCCGCGATTCCGCGACTCCAGCCCCGCATGAAACGCCGCGCCAAACCGCAACGGCGCCGCCGAGCGAGTGCGCGACAGGCCAAGTTCGTAACGATAAAAGTGCAACCGAGGACACCGCTGCAACGACGACAACCGCGTGGAGGTGAGTTTGTTACTGAGTGTGGTGCTCATACTCCCATTCCTTTCAGCCCGCGTTCGGCGCGCTCGATGGCCGCCTGACGCTGCTCGGCGGTGCGGGTGGGGGAGGATGGACGGCGGGGTGCCGACGTGCTGTTGTGAATGACGGCCGCGCCGTCGCGAAGGACAGGAGCGCTGTCGAGGTCGAAGTAATTCACGTCGGCCTCCGCCAGCGCCACACCGAACTGCGACACCCACGCCGCTGTGGTGAAAAGTTTTCCCCCGATTCGGACATGCCCAAGTCGAACCCGCCGCCCGCTTCGCGCCAGCACGCCCTTGCGCGCCCACCGCCAGAGGCAGTTGATCGACGGCCTGCCTGGTGCCAACTTCGCCGCCTGCGTCAACGTAATGTACACCTGCCGCCCCTGGTCCCCTTGGGCGGCTGACTCTGCCGGCACAACCGGCCCTGCCGGTGCTGCCGACCCGACTGGCACTACCTGTTCATGTATCCCGTGCATTGGATTCTCCTGTAGCGTTTTCGCTTCTGCATTCCGATGCCCGGTTGTAAGGGGTGTGACTTGGTTGTGACTGTGACTGGCCTAGTCACAAATTTGTGACTTGGAGCGAGGACGACTTCGATCAATAAAATCAGGGGTTTCGTGAGCGCGAAAAAATTTTCAGAAAAATCATTTTTTCTCGTTTTTGTGACTAGGAGCCGTTTTCGGCGAAAATCTGTGACTTGCGAGTCGAGGTTGTGACTAGCGAAAAACCCCTTATAATTTGCATGTTTTCCTTGTGACTAGCCGAAAACCCCTTGTGACTAGAAAAATTTACTTGGGAATTTTTCAAAAATCCCACGTAAATCACGAATAATTCACAGTCGCGATTTGCGACAAATAACCCTCGATTTTCGTCGATTTGTGACAACACAACGACGACCGGCGAAAATACGCAAAAACCCCTTGTGACTAGAGAATTTTTTTGTGACTAGGCCAAAACCCCTTATAAACGGCCTCACTTCACTCGGAAATCTTCAAAAAACCCTTGTGACTAGGAAAAATTCACAGTGGCGGGCGAAATGAAACAGGCCCCGGAAGCCAAAAGTTGGCTGCCGGAGCCTGCAATGGTCGGGGCAATTCTCAGCCGATCTTCAATGCCACGCTCTTGGCTTTTTCCGCGTCCCGCTCGGCGTAGATTTGCGTCACGTCGGCTTTGGAGTGGCCGAGTAATACCTGGGCGGCCTCCAGGCCGTCGCTGGCGCGGGCGACCGTGCCGTAGGTGTGGCGGAGTTGATTGGGGGCCCACATATACGTGGCCTCCCAGTGGTCATACTCTTGCCGCTCCGCAGGCGTCAGCCGCTCCAACCATGCCTTTTTCTTTTCGCCTTTGAGCCGCGCAGGCAGTGACGCGGGCATCGGGTAGAGCCGCTCCAGGTTGCGGCGAATCGCCTTGCCGTAGGTGTCGTCGGTGTAGCGGTCATTGATTTTCCGCTTGGAGTCCTTCAAAGCGATGCCGCTGGGCGCGTTGCCATAGGTGGCCTTTATTTTGCGGCGGAGGGTGGCTTGGCGTATCCGCTCTGTCTCGGCTTCGAGCGGCGAGAAGCAATAACTCTCGGGGGGACGCAGCAGGAACGGGGTGAGGATTTCCTGTGCCTTGGGGCCGATGTAGACGATCCGCTCGTTGTTGGGGTGGTGCTGATTTTTGTGGCGGCGAGGTTTATACGTCCAGACTGGGCCGCTACGGTCGATGTCCATAGGCCGGATCAAGACGACCTCGCCGGGCCGGGCGCCGGTCCAGAGTTGAATGTCGATCATCGCACAAATTTGCGCGTTGAGCGTTTGCTTGACTGCCTCAACCAGGTGCATTTTTGCCGGCCCGATGGGGGGCAGTTCGACGGCGGCGGTACGCTGAAACCGCAACCCCGACACGGCCCGCAGCGCCTCGTAGATACCGCTGGGGATGTATTCGTCCGCCACGGCCCATTTGAACATCCGCTTGATGCGATCAACCTGCTTGTTGATGTGTTTGCGGCACCATTTGAGCGAGATCATCCGTTCACGGACAGCCTTCAGGGCCTTGGGGCCGAATTGTGCGGCGCTGGTCGGCCCGTACAGAGCGATCAGCGGGCGCAGGGCGAAGGCGATGTTGCTGGGCTCGGCCGTGGGGGCACCTTCCTTGACATAGTAGCTGTTGGCCCAAACCAAGAATTTTTCCGCCACCTCGGTGACGGTGATGTCCTGGGGAGCGGCGGAAGACCCGGTTCGCCCGGCTGCCTCCCACTCGGCGATGTGGCGGTGGTAAAGTTCCCGGCTGGTGGGGGAGCCGTACGCGCCAAGATAGTGCCGTTTGCCCTCGATCTCGACGAAAGCCAGGTCGGTTCCCTTGTCGTAGCCCTGACGGCGGTAGGAGGGGATTTTTCCCATCTTGGCGTGCGGTTTTTTGGCGGGCCAGCCGGAAGAAAATTTTTTCTTTTTTTCCCGCTTGATGGCCTCCGCGCGTGGTCCAGAAATGACAGATCGCATGTTTCGATCTCCCTTCAACGGTGATTCGTATAGTCTATACGAATCACAGGTCTCGGATTACGGCTGCACCGCTCCGAGCGGGTCGATCGTAACATACGATCTCAGCACAACTTATCACCAGCATAGCGGGGGCAGGATTTGAACCTGCGACCTCCGGGTTATGAGCCCGACGAGCTGCCTGGCTGCTCTACCCCGCGATCATGGCAGTATCCTAGTCGGGCGGGGGGCGGTTGTCAAATGAAATGCGGGGTTTTATACGGGCTTTTTTTTACGGTTTTTTTTGTCGGCTTTTCGCGGGCGTTTTGTGCGGAATTTTTTTACATTTGTGGGGACGTCGCCTTCGGCGGCGTTGTGTGAAATGGAACACACGCGGTGTGAGCGTCATGGTGTGGTTGAACGGCGTACCCTGAGTGGCATGTGGGCGGTTGAACGGCGTACCCTGAGTGGCATGTGGGCGGTTGAACGGCGGTTCCTGAGCGGTGTGGGGGCGGTTGAACGGCGGTCCCTGAGCGGTGTGGGGGCGGTTGAACGGCGCGGGCCTTCGTGTGGGGGCTACTCGTGTATGGGCTGTTGGCGCGTGTATGGGCTACTGGCGTGTGGGAGCTGTTGGCGCGTGTGGGCGGCGAGACAGGAGAATGGGCTTATGCGGTTCCAGTGGGTTTTTGGTGCGGCGTTTCTGTGTTTCTGTCTGTCGCTGGTTGCGGGTTGGGCGGTCGTCGGATGTTCGGACTCTTCGGATTCGTCGGACCGTCGTACGGCCCAGGCTTCGGACGAGGCGACGGCGGCCGGGGCGGCGGACGGTGATGGAGCGAGTGATGATGGGATGGCCGGTGATGGAGCGAGCGATGATGGGATGGCCGATGATGGGGGGAGTGATGACGGGGCGGACGGTTCGGCGGAGCGGTATGTGTCGGCGGAGGCGGCGGGGGATACGCGGCTGGTGAACCTGTGCGAGCAAAAAGGCAGCGATGTGGTCTCGGCGTTGCCTGAAACGTCGGGCGGGGCGCCGGCAGAGATGCCGATCGAAACGACGGCGGATGTGTTGGTCGAGACGGAGATGGAGACATCGGTGGAGACATCGGCCGATGAGGCGGGGGTGATTCAGGTGGCCGAGACGGACGACGATCCTGCCTCCAAAACGGATGACGATCTGGTTGTCAGGGCTGACGAGGTTTCGGCATTGCGTCGTGGGGATGAGGAAGCGTTGGCTGCGGCGTCGGGCGAGGCGCCGGTTGACGCGTCGGCTGACGGCGACGTGGCGGCGCGGCGGGCGGAGTTCAGGAGGCAGGCGGATTCGGCGCTGATTGACCTCGCGAAAAGCGACGCGGAGTCGGGCGTGCGTTCGTCGGTGATCCGGTTTGTGACCGATCAGGCCCTGCTGGCTGATCTTGCGAAAAACGACGAGGACATGTACGTGCGTACCGTGGCGGTGATGGCGCCGGCGCTGACCGATCCGGCCGTGCTGGCGGAGATCGCGAAAAACGATAAGGAACCGCAGGTTCGCCGCGCCGCGTTGTACAAGCTGGCCGATCAGGCGTTGCTGCTGGGCATCGCGAAAAATGAAAACGAAGACGTGGACGTGCGGGCCAGCGCGATTGGACGCCTGAACGACGAGATCGTGCTTGCCGAGTTCGCGAAAAACGGGAAGGACTGGGAGATTCGCTACGCGGCCGTGGGACGATACGCGTTGGTGACGTATGAGAAATTGCCCAATCCGGCCTTGTTGGCTGAGGTCGCGAAACACGATGAAGACCCCCGCGTGCGCGAGGCGACGATGTGGTACGGGCAGCTCGATCCGGCGACGCTGGCGGACGTGGTGAAAAACGATCGGGCCCCGGAGGTGCGAAAACAGGCCGTCATGTATTTGACCGATCCGGCCGTGCTGGCGGACGTGGCGAAGAACGATGCGGACCCGAAGGTGCGCGAACGGGCCGTCAAGGGGTTGACCGATCCGGTTGTGCTGGCGGGCGTGGCGAGAAACACGGCCGAAGAGGTGGACGTGCGACGGGCGGCGATTGGGCAGTCGACCGACCCGGCGCTGTTCGTGAGTTTGGCGCAGGCAGACCGCGACCCGGAGGTGCGGGTTTCGGCGGTGCATCGGCTGGCGGATCAATCGCTGTTGGCCAACTACGCCCGCAACGACAGCGTGCCGGGGGTGCGCTTGGTGGCGACGTGGAACGTGACCGATCCGGCCGTGCTGGCGGATCTGGCGAAAACCAGCGACGACAAGGAGGTTCGGTATTGGTCGACGCGGAAGTTGGGCGATCCGGCCGTGTTGGCCGATCTGGCGAAGAGCAGCGGCGACGGGGTCGTGCGGCGGCTGGCGGCGGGAAAGTTGGCCGATCAGGCCGTGCTGGCGGACGTGGCGAAAAACGACACGGACCCGAAAGTGCGCGAGGCGGCCGTTGAGAGGCTAACCGACCAGGCGGTGCTTTTGGACCGGCTGAAGAACGATGCGAGTCCGCTCGTGCGGGCCCAGGCGGTGGTGACGCTGGCGGATCCGGCGGTGCAGGCGGACGCGGCCAAAAACGACAAGGACCCGGAGGTGCGTCGGCGGGCGATTTTCGCGCTGCGCGACCCGGCGGGGCTGGCGGATTTGGCGAAACACGACGCGGACCGGGACGTTCGCCAGTCGGCGGTGATGTTCGTGACCGACGTGGCGGTGCTGGCTGACATTGCGAAAAACGATCCCGACATGACGGTGCGGTACACGGCGGTCATGCGGCTGACCGGGGAGGACGAGGATGTTTACGAGCCGGGAGTCGTGATGGGAGATTGAGTTTGGGGCCTTGGTTCTGCGGAAAATTCGAAACCCGAAATTCGAAATCCGAAACAAATTCCAAAACCCCAAAACAGAAAATTCCAAACCCGGAAGATCGGTGTGACTTGTCTTTTTTGGTCGCGAATTACGCGAATTTTTTTCAAAATCATTCGCGTAATTCGCGGCCAAAAAGATGCGACATCGCCGTTTGAGATTTGGAATTTTCCTTTTTGGAGTTTGTTTCGGATTTCGTGCTTCGGATTTCGAATTTTTTGGTCCGTGTTACGTGATGGCGATCATTCGTTCCAGCGCAAGGCGGGCGTCGGCGGCGATGTTTTCGGGGACGCGGACGGTGTTGTTCGGCTGGCCGGTGGCGAGGGTGTCGAGGGTCCAGAGGAGGCGGGGCAGGTCGATGCGGGCCATCTGGACGCAGAGGGCGGGGGCGTCGCCGAGGGTGCGGATGCGTTTGTCGCGGTGGCGGGCGGCGAGGCGGTTGACGAGGTTGCTCTCGGTGCCGATGGCCCAGTCGCGGACGTCGGGGGATTCGGCGACGGCGCGGATGATCTGCTCGGTCGATCCGGCGGCATCGGCGAGGGCGACGGTCTCGCGCGGGCACTCGGGGTGGACCATCACGCGGACGGAGGGGCGTTGTTGGCGGGCGGCGTGGATGTGCTCGGGCGTGAATCGCTGATGGACGTAGCAGTGGCCTTTCCAGAGGATAAAACGGGCGGTGCGGATTTGGTCGGCGGTCAGACCTCCGTGGGCGAGCCGCGGGTCGTAGACGACGCAGTCGTCGGGGGTGAAGCCCATGGCGACGGCGGTGTTGATCCCGAGGTTCTGGTCGGGGATGGCGAGGATTTTGTCGGCGGCGGCCCCGCCCTGTCCGGTGGGCGCGAGGGCCCAGGCGAAGACGTTTCGCACGTTGCTGGAGGTGCAGCAGGCGCCGCCGGCGCGGGCGGTGGCGGCCTTGACGGCGGCGGTGGAGTTGACGTAGGTGATCGGCACGACGCGGGCGGCGGTGTCGGCGGCGAGGTCGTCGATGGCGGTGGCGACGTCGGTGTCGTCGGCGAGGTCGGCCATGGCACAGCCGGCGGCGGGGTGCGGGAGGAGCACCGTCGCGGCGGGGGAGAGGATGTTGGCGGACTCGGCCATGAAATGGACGCCGCAGAAGACGATGTAACGAACGTCCTTTAACGAGGCGGCTTGCTGGGACAGTTTCAGACTGTCGCCGACGAAATCGGCGAAGGCGATCACGTCGTCGCTTTGGTAGTGGTGGCCCAGAATGACCAGTTGCGAACCGAGTTCGCGTTTGCGTTGCGCGATGCGTTCCTGTAGTTGTTCGCGTGTCTGGGCGGTGTAGGTTGTCGGGATGTTCTGGTAATTCATTGGGAACATTCTACAGCGCAAAACGGCAGGGCCATAGATACAATCGGGGGAATGGGTGAAATGTTCGCCAAGGTTTTGCAGGCGCTGGAGCGTTCGCGGGAGCGGTTGCTTTCGTTGCGCGACGCGAACGGGTGTTGGCGGGGGGCGTTGTCGAGTTCGGCGTTGTCGACGGCGACGGCGGCGTTTGCGTTGTCTCGGGCGGGGGTGCACGGCGCGTTGGTGGGGCGGGCGCTGGCGTGGCTGCGGGCCAATCAGAACGCCGACGGCGGGTGGGGGGACACGGTGCGGAGCCCGTCGAATCTGAGCACGACGCTGCTGGCGTGGTCGGCGTTGGCGGTGGGGCAGACGGGCGCCCAGACGCGGGGACGCGGGGACGCGGAGACGGATGTTGATGTTCGAGACATGCGTCGCGATGGCTTGCCTTTTTGCGATGGTGAACGTTCGGAAGCGCAAAGAGGCAAGCCGTTGGAGGCCGTTTCCGACGACGAAGCACTCGTCTCCTCTCCGCGTCCCCACGTCTGGGCGTCAACGGTTGTCGCTCGGGCGGAGGCGTACATTTGTCGGCAGGCGGGGTCGTTGCGGGGGGCTGACATCGCGGCGGCGTTGGGGCGGCGGTATGGGGACGACCGGACGTTTTGTGTGCCGATTTTGATGATGTGCGCCCTGGCGGGGCGGCTTGGTGGAGGCGGTGCTCGTGGCGCGGGCATCCTGCCCGCTCGTGACGCGGGCGTCTCGCCCGCGCGGGACGGCGGAGACGGTTTGGCGTCCTCGGACGGCTTGGTTCATGGAACGCACAACGCGGGCGAGACGCCCGCGTCACGCGGCGGGGGCGGAGCGGTCGGCGAGGACGATCCGTGGTCGTTGATTCCGGCCTTGCCGTTTGAGGCGGCGGTGTTGCCGCATGCGGCGTTGCGGTGGTTGCGGCTTCCGGTGGTGAGTTATGCCATGCCGGCGTTGATCGCGGTGGGTCAGGCGGTGCATGTTCATCGGCGGGGCGGTTTTTTGTTGTCGCGATGGTTGCGGTCGGCGGTGGCAGAGCGGACGCGGGCGAAATTGCGGCGGATTCAGCCGGAAAGCGGGGGGTTTCTGGAGGCGGCGCCGCTGACGAGTTTCGTGATGATGGCGTTGGCGTCGATTGGCCAGGGCGGCCATCCGTCGGTGGCGGCGGGGGCTGAGTTCCTCGCCCGCACGGTGCGGCCTGACGGCAGTTGGCCCATCGACACGGATTTGTCCACGTGGGTGACGACGATGGCGATCAACGCGCTGGCGGCGGGCGTCTCCGGTGGCGCGGGCGTCTCGCCCGCGAGTCCCGCGGGCATCTTGCCCGCGTCTGGCGAAGACGGTTTGGCGTCCTCCGGTGGCTTGGCTCACGGAACGCACAACGCGGGCGAGACGCCCGCGCCACGGGGTGTCCCCGCGTCGGGTCTGGAGGGGCTGAGCGTGGCCGAACGGGTGAACTTGCTGCGGGCGTTGCTGTCGCGGCAGTTGAAGGGGCGTCATCCGTACACGGACGCCGCTCCGGGCGGATGGGCGTGGACGGATTTGTCGGGCGGTGTGCCGGACGCGGACGACACGGCTGGGGCGTTGGTGGCGATGGCGAACTTGTGTGCGTCGCTGGAGAATGACGCGGCGTGTGGCGAGGGCGTCCCGCCCTCGTGTCTCGCGGGCGTCTCGCCCGCGCCAAGCCGCGAAAGCGAAGCGCCGTCTTCCGCTTGTCGCCCTCCGTCCTCTGGGCCAATGGAGCGCACACGCGGGCGAGACGCCCGCGCCACGGACGTCGCCGCGTTGTTGCGCGAGGCGTGCGGTGCGGCGGCTCGCGGGTTGGACTGGCTGATGGGCGTGCAGAATCGCGACGGCGGGATGCCGACGTTCTGCCGCGGATGGGGGAGGCTGCCGTTCGACCGCAGCAGTCCCGATTTGGCGGCCCACGCCGTGGCGGCGATTCGGGCGTGGGCAGGGCGGGTGCCGGTGGCGGGATGGCCTGCCCGTGCGACGTACGGTTCGGTGGATCGGCTTGGGAGGTTTTTGGAGCGGTCGCAACGGCTTGACGGATCGTGGGTGCCGCTGTGGTTCGGCAACGAGTTGGCCGACGGCGGCGAGAACCCCGTGTACGGCACGGCGCGGGTGCTGCTGGGATTTTCACCGTTCGTGCCGGGGCGTGAGATGTGCGGACACATGGCGCATATGGTGCTTTCGCGGTACTGGCCTCGGGCGTATCGGGCGGTGGAATTTTTGCTGTCGCAGCAGAACGACGACGGCGGATGGGGGGCGCGAGGCGGCGTGGTGTCGAGCATCGAGGAAACGGCCGTCGCGGTCGAGGCGCTGTGTGTGGCGCAGGACCATTGGTGGATGCCCAAAGGCGAAACCTGGGAGGTGGACGCGACGTTGTCGTCCTGGCCGGTTGGGCCGTTGCGGCAGGCGGTCGAGCGTGGTGCGGCGTGGTTGATCGACCGCACCGACGGCGGGCGTGTGTTCGAACCGGCGCCGATCGGTTTGTACTTTGCCAGCCTGTGGTACTACGAGCAAATCTACCCCGTCGCGATGACCGTGGCCGCGCTGACGCGGGCGGCGAAGCTGTGCAACGACTGATTGTACATATGGCTTGCCTCTTTGCGCTGTAGGGTGTTGTGTAAAGCAAAATGTTTTGCTTTACACAACATCCTACAGCGCAAAGAGGCAAGCCATCGCGAGACGTTTTTCGAACAGGTTCGTAGGATGTTCGGTTTCTACTGACATCAGTTGTGATTTTACAGGGAAATGTTCGACTTTTACAATGTTTTCGTTCTTTTTCGTGTTTTCTTCGAGGATCGCTGATCGTCCTGATTCGTCGCGAACAAGTTCCGAACATCCGCATATTCCCTCCGGTTTTTCCGGTGAGTTTTTTCCTTGGTTGTTCGGGAAATTCTCTGGGGCGTTCGGGGCGTCGATTCTCACCGGCGCGGCGTCGGTTTTTGTCGGTATATTGGCGGTTTCGGCTGGTGTGTTGTCGGGTGGCGATGGTGCGTCGTTTGTGTCTGTTGCCGGTGCGTTGTTGGTGTTTGTCTCCGGTGCGTTTTCGGTTGTCGGGATTACGTCGGCGGTGCCTGGGGGCTTTGGTTTTTGTCGCGTCGGTTCGGTGGTGAAGTTTGGCAGTGTGGCGATGGCGGCGGCTTCTTGGCCGGCGAGGGTGTGGGTGTAGAGGCTCATCGTTAGGTTGATGTCGCAGTGTCGCATGAGGGTTTGGGCTGTCTTTGGGTTCACGCCGCCGATGGCGAGCAGGGTGCCGGTTGTGTGTCGCAAGGCGTGGAAGTCGGCGTAACGGCCCAAGGCGTCCACGTAGCACAGGAAGGATGAGGCTTCGCGTCGCTTGCGTTCCTCGCTGGGCACGCTGGGCGTTGTCCGCTCGCTACGCTCGCCGGATTCATTTGGCGTACCGGGTTTGCTGGGCGTTGCTTCGCCTCGCCCTTGCCTGTCGGGTGTTGCCTCATTTCGCCCTTGCTCGTTGGGTGTCGTTGTGTCGGCGTCATCGAGCCACGCTTGGCGGGCGGTGGCGAGGTCGGGGCGGAGGAGTTTTGTTACCACGTTGGTTGCTGGCGGCATGTGGAACGCTTTGGCGAGCGGTGGCGTGTTGGCCAGGAATTCGCGGAGGTCGTTGGCGGTGTTGGAGCGTAGCGGGAGGACGTCGTCACGGCGACGTTTGCTGTAGGCCGCTTGGACCGTGACGGTCGGGACTTCGCCGTCGAGGTGGAAGCTCGAGCGCGTCAGGCTGGCGAGTTCGCTGGAGCGGAGGCCTGTTTCGACGGCCAGCCGGTAGAGCATCGCGCGCTCGGGGCCGGTCATGTCGGCACGTTTGGGGCCGCGACGGGTGGTGTCCAGCAGCCAGCGGAGTTCGGTCACGTCCAGCGGGCGACGTGGGCGGCGTTTGTCGGTTTTGGCGTTTAGCTTTCGCAGGCTTGCCATGGGGGTGTCGCTGACCAAGCCTTCGCGTTGCATCCAGCGGCCAAAGCCGCCCAGGGCAGTCACGAAACTGTTGAACGTTCCCGCGCCGATTCCACGGCGAGCGCGTTTGCCCTTGGCGTCAGGTTTGCCGACTCGCTGTTCGCCCAGCCAGGTCATCAGCCGCGTGGCCGAGATGTCGCTCCAGTACGTGGCCCCGACACCTTTGAACGCGCGGAGGACCAGTCTCGGGTAGCGGCGAACGTGCAGCGCCGTGTTGCCCTTGGAGGCGAGGTATTGTTTCCAGCCGGGCGTGTCGGCGGTGCCGAGGACGTGTTCGGTCAACGGGCGCAACGCCGCCATGCGGGCGGCGTCCAACAGGCCAAACTTTTCCAACGTGGTCCGCAGTTTCGGACTGATCCCCTCCAGCCACTTGGCGGTCACGGGGTCGAGGGGTTCGCCGCTCACGCGGCAACGGACCAGCCGTTCGATGCTTCGCCCGATGGCCTCGGCGGTTTTCTTATCCCGCTGGCCGGTGGCGATCTGGCGGGTCGTGCCCAGGTGGTCGGTCAACTCGACCGACCATCGCTTGACAAATCGCGTCACGCCATCGGTGCCTCGGTATTGGTCTTGGAACACTCTCATAACCTATCGTCCTTTCTGCCGCGTGTCAAATTTGTCGCGGCGGTTATGGTGATTACATTTGCTCGTTCGTCGTTTGGTGCGTCGGTGACTGGCGTGGCGGTCGGCGGCTCGCAATCGAGCGTCGCCGGTGGCGACCTGATGCCGTGTTCGGTGGTGGTGAACGTCCTGTCGCTCATCGTCGCCCTCCTTTCATGGTTTCCCACCGCTGGCGGGGTGGGCAATCGCGGCGAACCCAGTCGGCGAGTTCGTCGGCGCGCCAGAACAGCGAGCGCCGCCCCATCCGAATCGGCACGGGAGGCCGACCGGCCCGGTTCCAGTTGCCAACCGTTTTTTGCGGAATGCCCAATGCCCTCGCCGTCGCGTGAACGTCCAACAGTAGCGGCGGCGATTCGGGAAGCGTGGCGATGGTTGAGGGGCTACTTGCTGACGCCTCCCCCTGTGATTTGCTCGGAACTCGAACGGGAACGCTCGTGACGATTACTGCCATAAGTCTTTCCTGAAAAAGAGTTTACAAGAAAACAAGTCGGATTGAAAGTCAATTTTTCCGGGGCGATTCGGATTTCAACGGGGGCGGGACGCCCGCATCGAGGCCAGCATGGCCACCCGGCGTCATGCTCGGGCCTGGGGCTGGCCAACGCCTCGCCGGGGCGGCGGCGTTGGCGTTGGGCGATGAAACAGCCGCTTGGCCGGTGCCGATAGCGTGGCTCGGTGAAACCACGCCCAAAGGCCGCGCAGATGGCAAAACGAGGCAACCTGCGCAAGGGGATGATCGCCACACTAATCGCCACCCGCACACCATTGTCACCATCGAAACGAAAAAACACACGTCGTCGAACGAAACAAACTTGGACGCTTCCCGTTCCCCCCGCGGTATTCCGTCAGCGACTTTTCGGAAGGACCCGCGACCGGGAGTGGGGTTCTTGTCCGACGGCGTAACGTTTTTTGTATCCGCTCGCTGGCAGGGTTTTGTTTTGTGTTTTGCCGCCCCTTGAGGGGGCGGCAAAACACAAAACAAAACCCGGTGCTGTGGTGGCGACGGTGGGTAGTTTGTACCTTCGAGATTTTCGAAGATACGGAATCGCCACCTTGCCATACTCATCGTCACTCACTCTTGCTGGTGGCGATTGGTTGGTGGCGATGGTGTGGGTGTGTGGCTCGCCCGTACCCTGCCCCGTGGTGCTTTCGCACCACGAGGGGTTCTAGGGGGGGGACGCGAGCGCGCACACACACAGACAAACGGACAAACTCGCATCCGGCAAAAATCTCAAATGGCCTCCATTCGAGATGAACAAATGGTCGCCAGCCAAGGCAAGCGCGCCTTGGTCACGCGTCCTTATCGGTGGCGATGGGCTGGGGCGCGGTGGCGAACTTGATGGGCTGGTTGGCTCCGTAGGTCCAGCGGTGGATTTGGCCGGTTTCCTTGGCCAGTCGAAGCTGGGAGCGGGTGCGTGTCTTGGTATCGCTCGCGCCCCTCGATACACCACCGAGCGATCGCCGCGTCGCGGGGCGTTGTTTTCGGACGGCCGTCTCAAAAAGCCCCGGAAAATTTCGGTGCGGTGATAAAACAATGGCGACGCGGCTCGTTGCCCCTTGCGGACGTTTTGGCGAAAACCGGCCTTAAAAAAGCCACATTTTACAGGCGTTTTCGGGAGTTCCAACTGGGCAAGGGCAGGAGTGTTGTCTCAAAAGGTACACATTTTGAAACCGCTCAATCGGGAGGCATTTGACTGTAACGGCCCGCTTGCGTCAAGCATTTTTTTCGCAAAGTCGGCGTGAATTCAGGAAAGATCGGAGAAATTCCCCTCGTTGCGCCCCCTCACGTCGTTGCTCTTGCCGGGGATGGATCTTTATCAAAATGTGTACCTTTTGAGACGCATTTGTGCAATCCGATTGACAGGTTTTTGTCAAAACCGATGGTGGAAGCCGGTATCGCGCGCTTGTCAGTGGCGATGCGGGGTTCGAGGATGTTTTGAGGCTGCCCTTGTCAAAACAACAAGGGCCAGGACAGGAGTTGTCATCCAATGGAAATTTCATATAAATCTTTCGGTCGTATCGCCATCTCCTTGATCCTTGTGTCCTGCGTGGGGTTCTCGGTGTTTCTTTACGGGGTTCAAGGACTTGGCGAAAAAGGCCTAGCCGAGACGTTTTACTTCGCATTCGCTCCGGTAATCATCCTGATTGCGATTATAATCATCAAAGCTAATTCTCTGATACGAGACCTGAAGAAGAGGGAGAAGGAAAAAATACCTTTTCTAGAGCGAGCGAGTCTCATTGAACCCCGCGACCCAGAAATCTACCGTGGTGTGTTTGCCAACGCGCGCGGGGTTTGTGCATACAACCCCCCTTTGGACTTGCTGGTTAACTCTGCGGATCATAGGAAGGTCCTCGTTGGCCTTCTTTCACGCGGCGTAAAATGTCTGTTCCTCTGCGATAACGCCATTGAAAAAAAACAACTCGGATTACTTAGAGACAAGATCAAGGAAAAGATTAAGGATACGCTATATCAAAACCTGACATGCAGAAACAGTGGCGAAGACATTAATCTTTACACGGTCGTGAAACCTTGGCCACAAAATTGTGGCAAGAAAATGAACTGCGGAAGCAGAGAAAAATGCAAACACCAGACAGGTTCTGACACTCGCTGCTGTACATGCGGAGAGAAGTGCGACTCTAAGAATGGCTGCCCATTTATTGAACGAAATCCCCCGCACTGTGATGTGCGAGAACTCTGTGATGTGCGAGGGCTTTCGTTTTTTTTGATTAGAGAGGAACTGATAGATACCGTATTGCTCTATCCTTACGGATTACTAGACAGTAGCTTCGAAGCCCCCAAATATGCCATATTAATACGCGGGCCTCATAAAGGAAATGCACTGTATACAGAGCTCAAGGAGACCTATAAGGAACGATGGAAGAATGCAAAAACCGAGTCCAACGGTGCAAAAGCTGAGGATGCATTGGATAATGAGCAGAATACATCGGACAATAATAGACGGATATTGGAACCGTGGATTCAAAAATGTGCTCACGCTAAGTATACATGGCCTATCAGTGCGCTCCTTTTTCTTGCGGCGATGACGAACACAGGAGCAAATAATCCAGCAATAGGCTGTACTCTAATTGGGATCAGTCTTGCGGCCCTCGTTTTACCGGCGATACCTGTGATGTGGTGGCTAATGAAGGTGGCGGACACTTATCACGGCTTACATCCAGTTCAGGATGGCTTATCTGGCGATATTGCTGGGAACGTGGCTTTGTTTGCTCCGACAAAACACAGGGACTTTCGTAAAATTTGGAGTGGCGCAAGCAGAGTACGTGCTTACAATCCCCCCCTGAATTTACTCTTGGACCCGGACTTTCGAAGTGAAATAAATGCATTGCTTGAAAGAAGATTCGAATATCAGGTCATTGTGGGTGAAGAATCAGCAAAACAACTCAAAAAATGCTACACGGCTTGGGAAGGTGAGGGCCAAGGGAGAATCAATTCTTTGTCTAAGGTAAGAGTGAAATCTCATTCACATACCAAAGACCTGCACTCGTATGTCTCTCCGTGGAATCTTGACAAAGAGGATTGGACCTTTCATGGCCTAAGTTTCTTTTTAATAGAAAAGGATGACGAAAATTGCGAATTGATTCTCTATCCACTTGGGCGACCTTTTTCCAAAGGTTTTATCGCTCCCGACCATGGTATTCGCGTGACAGCTCCACGTGATAATAGCCTCTATTCAATATTCGGAGAGCGTTTCGATGAAGTATGGAAAAAAAACGAAGCCTTTGATGAGTTTTGCAGGGGGCAGGATGGTCTTGCACTTCCGACATTCATCGAGAAAAAATTCCCTGTTGATCTGAAGACGGGACAAAATGTTGGCGTTTCCCCTTCCCTCCCCAGTGTATTGCCCATCAACAATAAGCAGCAACCGGAAGACGAAGGCCCTACTCATGACCCGGGTGAGGAAGGTGCAGAAAATGGACAAGATATGACCGGCGCACCGCCGGCAGAGGATGACGGACAAAAAACGTCTGGCGAATCGTCGGACAATAAGGAGAGTAAGGTATGAAGGTTTGGCAAATTGTGGTTGCGGTTGTTGTTGTCGGGGTGTTCGCGACCGTGGGGTTGTGGAATACCGGATGTGGGTCGAAGGCGGAGGCGGAGAAGGTTGTTGTTGGGTAT
>Ga0123353_10005013_pt1 | contig 17256 bp, 12 predicted proteins | sample TergutLab28metaG_3_FD_92763 | JGI IMG/M metagenome (GOLD analysis project Ga0123353, IMG submission 92763) | Labiotermes labralis P3 segment gut microbial communities from Petit-Saut dam, French Guiana - Lab288 P3 | ecosystem: Host-associated > Arthropoda: Insects > Digestive system > Gut ...
TATTGACATTTTGGTAGTGGGAAGCGGCATTGAGTTGGCTAAGGCTGTAGCAAAAGAGATTTCACCCACATTGGAAGTGAATGTTTTTAAAAACTTTGGCACTGCGCAGTTTGTTTTTGAAGGTGCTGCCATAGAGTTTGTGGGTGCTCGCAAAGAATCTTACGACTTTAACTCACGCAAACCTACAGTAGAAACAGGCACATTAGAAGAGGACCTCTCGCGGCGTGATTTTACAGTAAATGCTATGGCTATTGGTATTTCGGGTGAGAAAAGCGGCGAGCTGGTTGACCTTTTTAATGGCTTTGAAGATTTGCAAGCCAAAATTCTACGTACACCGCTAAATCCTGACCTCACATTTTCGGATGACCCGCTGCGCATGATGCGTGCCGTGAGATTTGCCTCGCAACTATGCTTTGCCATTGATACTATAACACTTGCGGCTATTAAACGCAACGCCCATCGTTTGGAAATTATCTCCAAAGAGCGAATTATGGATGAGTTTAACAAGATTTTACTTTCTAAAAAACCATCGGCAGGCATCCAATTGTGCGATGAAACAGGACTTTTAGCGCAGTTCCTCCCCGAATTAGCAGCATTGAAAGGGGTGGATGTGATGAACGGAAGAGGGCACAAAGAGAATTACTTCCATACGTTGCAGGTAGTAGATAAAATTGCCATGGTTTCGCCCAATCTATGGCTGCTATGGGCTGCCCTGCTGCACGATATCGCCAAACCCCAAACCAAAAAATATGACGAAAAGGTGGGTTGGTCGTTTCATGGGCACGAGTATATAGGGTCTAAAATGGTAAAACAGATATTCAATCAGCTAAAAATGCCTACTAATGAAAAGATGCGGTATGTTCAGAAATTGGTGGCATTACACTTGCGCCCCATCGCTTTGGTGGAGGAAGAGATTACTGATTCTGCCGTGCGCCGCCTTCTGTTTGATGCCGGAGATGATATTGACGACCTTATGCTCCTCTGCGAAGCCGATGTTACCTCTGCCAACCCTGATAAGATTAAACGTTGCATGGAAAACTTTGCCCATGTGCGCCAGAAACTCAAAGAGATTGAAGAGAAAGACAGAATACGAAACTGGCAACCACCCATTGACGGCGAGTTGATTATGCAAACATTTCAGTTGCCCCCTTGCCGCGAAGTAGGCGTTATTAAAGATGCTATCCGCGAAGCGATTTTAGACGGGAAAATTCCAAACGAATTTGACGCCGCCTACCAAATGATGTTAGAAGAAGGTGAGAAGTTGGGTACGAGGTGCAAGGTGAAAGGTGAGGAGAAAGGAGAAAGGTGGTGCTCGGCACTCGTCAATAGAAAAATCCCTCCCATTGTTTACGAAATAAACTCCTGTGTGATGCAGGCACCCAAAAAATGCTGTATCTCAGATGAGATTCCGCTTTATCTTTTTCAGAATCCCAATTTAGACTTAATTCACATTATTATTAGAGTGAAAGCGGGAGTGCTTTATGAGACGGCAAAGTTCGTCGCGCAAGGCGCCTATCAGCTTCTTAAAGAGAGCAATGCAAAACTTTATGCCATTGAAATGGATGATTTTTTGGCATTCCATGGCGCTTCATGGAAAACCCATGTCAATACACAATATATTTCTATTCAATGGATTATACCAAAAAGAAATTTAGATGTGGTGTTGCCTGTATTATGGGAAACGATAGTTAATCCGTCTTACAGAAATGAAGATTTACAGCGTTTTAAAGAATCACGAATCAAGGATTTGGAGTATAACGTCGGTAAATTTAACTACCGCGCTACACAACTTATGTTTGCTGCAATGTTCCCACCCACAACTCCCATCGGAACCATTTTAACCAAAGAACATATTGAAGCCGTAGCCATTGAGCAACTGCAAAATTACCATAATCAAACATTTGCAAAAAATAACATTCGAGTATTTGCAACTGGAAACATAGAGTCAATTACGAATTACGAATTACGAATTACAAATTATTCTGAAGAAGGGCAAAAATTCCTTCTCCTCTCTGAGGAGAAGGTGGCAAATGGCGGCTTGGCGTCGTCTGACGAAAGAGGTGGTAAAACAATTATCGAGCACCGCGAAAACGCCCTGCAATCCTCTTTCATTCTTTGTAAAAAAAATATCGGATACAAGCATGCAGACCGGCGTAACTTTGAACTGTTGAGTATTTTATACGGCGGGTATTTTGGATCTCGCCTCATGCAAAACCTCCGCGAAGAGAATGGATATACCTACGGCGTTTTCTGTAACAGTCTCTTTTATGAAGAGGAATCTATTTTTTATATTGAAGCTGACGTTATTGTAGAAAAAACAAAAGATGCTATTGATGAGTGTTTTAAAGAGATGCTGCTGTTGCAAAACGAATTAGTTGACATTGAAGAACTGTCGCTGGTAAAATCTTATATGTTGGGTGAACTCCTACGTAATGTGGACGGCTCTATTTCTTGTCAAAAAAAATACGCTTATTGGTGTGATTTTCAATTTAATGAGACAGAAATGCAGCAAATGATAAATGTCATCAATAGTATTACCCCTCAAACCATTCAAATGCTGGCAAAACAGTATCTTGTGCCCGAAACTTTTTCTACTATTGTGGTAGGGAAAATGTAGAATCAGTTATGAGAAGGCTTAACAAACCGACATAATATAGTGATTGCCATATTTTTACGCTCCTATAATTTTCCCTTGTTTTGTTATTTTTTTAAAATGGATAAAAAATATACTTTTGCCGCGGGTAAGTCTCCTACGATCTGCTCCCTTTTAACCCCCTCAGGACAGGAATGTAGCAAGGGCACATCGGTTGTAGCGATGCGATAGAAGTAGCTTACCCTTTTTTATTTTGTGCAATATGCTTCTTAAAATTTACCCTCAAAACCCAAACCCGAAAGCCATTCAACAAGTGGTAAACTGTTTGCGCGATGGCGGTATTGTAATCTTCCCCACAGACACTATTTACGGTATGGGTTGCGATATCTATAAGCCTAGATCCGTAGAAAAAATTATCTCTATTTTGGGGGAAGAGAAAAAGAAAAATGCACTCTCTTTTATTTGCCACGATCTTAGCCATTTATCTGATTTTACTACGCCAATAGAGAACCATATTTTTAAAGCAATGAAGCGCGCCCTGCCAGGCCCTTACACTTTTATCCTAAATGCTAACAATCACGTACCTAAAATGATTCATGGCGCAAAGAAAACAGTAGGAATTCGCGTTCCAGACAACAGTATTGTACGCGCAATCGTTGAAGAATTAGGACATCCCATTTTCTCTACTTCTGTAAAAGATGATGATGAAATTGTGGAATATACTACTGACCCTGAGTTAATTTACGAAAAATACGGTAGCTTGGTAGACATCACCGTAGATGGCGGTTATGGAGATAATGTTCCTTCTACTGTTGTAGATTGTACTTCGGGAGAAATTGAAATTATTAGAGAAGGAAAAGGGGATTGCAGTATTTTTGATTAGAGCAAAATAAAATTATATTTTTACTCGTTACAAGCAAAAACATAAAATAATGAATGATTACACAAAAACAACGGCGTTAGTCGCCAAAGGAAAAACCAAGGAAATTTGGGGAACAGACAATTCTAATGTAGTGATTATGAAAATCTTTCGAAACATTACTGCAGGCAATGATCCAAACAAGACGAGAGAATTTGAAGCACAAGCCATCTCAGCAACAACTACCACTTGTCGCGTGTTTGAATTTTTAGAACAAGCTGGAATTCCAACCGCATACATCAAACAACTTTCAGAAACCGAAATTGTTGCCAAAAGTTGTAAGATGATACCTCTTGAAGCGATCGTCCGCAGATATGCTGTTGAAAGTTATCTCAAACCCCACCCCGAATTCGGCAAAGAGGAAGGTAAATTGCCGCACAGATTCCACAGGTTGTGCTTCGAACTCTTCCTGAAAACTACTAACGGTGGATTGGATATCGATGGTGAGAATTTGATTTCGGGGCTTGCTCCTGATGAGAGCGACCCGTTTATCGGCAACCTTTTTGATGACCAATGGTTACTCTATCATCCAAAATCTACAGAAAAGAAAACTCTCGGAAGCGTGGATCACGGAAAAATTTTACCGAAACATATAGAAATAAAACAGATAGAGGAGCTTGCCCGCAAAACTTTTTTAGTATTAGAGGGAGCTTGGAACAATCTTGGCTACAGACTCATTGATTTTAAGCTCGAGTTTGGCATTGCCCACAACGGTGAATTGGTGGTTGCTGGTGTTATTGACAACGACAGTTGGCGGTTGCAGACAACAGACTGGGAAGAACTCAGCAAGCAGATATTTCGTGAAGGATACCCTCTCAAAGATGTGGAAAACAAATATGCTCGTGTTGCACAGCTCGTTTCTCAATTCCATATCCCAAAACAGGTATTAGTGTTTTGGAGAGGCTCGGAAAGCGACAAACTTCCAGATGTTAATTCTATAGCAGGGTTGAATATTGAACGACCTGTTATTTCAGCGCACAAAAAGCCAACCTATGCCATAGAAGAATTAGAAAGAATACACACGGTTTATCCCGAAGGAGGCGTAATCGTTGCTTTAGTGGGTATGAGTAATGGGCTTGGTCCTACGCTTTCTGCAAGAACCGACTGGCCTGTTATCTCTGTTTGCACTACCGCAAATGAACATCCCGAGGATGTATGGAGCAACCTCAGAATGCCCAGCGATGTCCCTAACTTGACAGTGCTCTCGCCCAAAAATGCAGTATTATCTGCTTTTAATATTCTGGGAGAAAAAAATCCGGCAATTTATGCTTTTCGGCGACTAACGATTGAATCGTTAGATAAGTAGAAGAAATTATGTTTTGTAAACGCTTTATTTTTTTTATCGTTAGTTTTTGGCTTGGTGCCTTTGCATTTGCACAGGAATATTCGGCAAAAGCAAAATTAGATTCCGCTCATATCCTTATCGGAGATCATTTGAATGTACACTTGGAAGTTACAGCACCAATAGGAAAACCCGTATTTATTCCGCAACTTAGCGATAAGCTACTGGAAGAGGTTGGGGCTCCTTTCGATTGGATTACCAATTCAAAATTTGATACAACGATAAACAACAATCTTTATGTTTTAAAACAAACTATAACAATAACCGCTTTTGACACAGGAAACTACGTTTTTCCCGCAATTCCCGTATTGAACGTAGATTCAATGGTTGTGGCACAAACCAATCCGCTCTTTTTTGAAGTCTCTACTGTAGCTGTGGATACTACTGCAGCTATTAAAGATATTAAAGACATCTCGAAAATCTATTTTACCTTTCATGAATTTTGGATGTATGTAAAAAAATACTCCTTATTTGTTGTGGCAGGATTGCTGCTAACAGGTTTAATTATTTATGCTATCTTGCGTTATGTTAAAAAGAAGCGCACCGAGAAACCGCAACCCATCGTGAAACCAAAACCAAAAATAAAACCTCATATTACGGCACTCAAAGAGTTGGAAAAATTGCGGCACAAAAAGCTTTGCGAACAAGGCAGAACCAAAGAATACTATTCCGAACTTATTGATATTGTAAGAATATACATTGACGGGCAATGGGATATCGGTGCCATGGAGATGGTTACTTCCGAAATCATGGATGCCTTGAAAGGCACGGAAATTCACGAAGAAGTTTCGAAACGCCTATATAATTCCTGCATACTCGCAGATCTCGTGAAATTCGCCAAATACACCCCTCTCCCCGCCGACCATGATATGGCGTTTAAAGATTGTAAAGAGTTTGTAGAGCGCACAGCAGAAATTAATTATTAATGGTTAGTGATTAATGGTTAATGGTCAATGATACTCCTTAAATTTATTAAATCTAAAATCGTAAATCTAAAATCGTAAATCTAAAATCGTAAATGAATACCATTACCTCTTTTTTTCATGGCATTGAGTTTGCAAATCCCTATTATTTTTTACTATTGCTGTTAATTATTCCTATTACAGCATGGAAATATTTCTTTCGAAAAAAGATGCAGGCATCTCTTACTGTGCCTACTACGATTGCATTTGAAAAGATAGGTAAAACTTGGAAAGTACGTCTTCGGTGGATCCCTGTGTGCTTGCTTCTACTCTCGTATATTGCCCTCATTGCGGCGTTGGCAAGACCGCAAAGTTCTTTTCGCCTTAGCGATGTAGAAGTAGAGGGAGTAGATATTGTGCTTGCCTTAGACATATCAGGTTCTATGAAAGCGATGGATTTTCGTCCCAATCGCTTGGAAGCCTGCAAAAGAGTAGCCGAAGAGTTTATTTTAGGAAGACCCACCGACCGGATAGGGCTTGTGGTTTACGCAGGAGAAGCATACACACAGTGCCCCGTTACCAGCGACCATAACACGCTACTTGGATTGTTAAAAAAGGTGAAATTCGACATTATTGAAGATGGCACCGCCATTGGAGACGGATTGGGCACCGCTATTAACCGGCTGCGTGAAAGCGAAGCCAAAAGCAAAATTATCATCCTGCTTTCCGACGGCGTAAACAACAGCGGATATATTGACCCTTACTCTGCTGCCGAGATTGCTAAAAATATGGGAATTAAAGTGTACACTATTGGCGCCGGTACCACAGGGCAAGCCCCCTACCCTACCCCTTTCGGAAACCAAATGATGAACACCGAAATTGATGAACGCCTGCTGCAAACTATTGCAAACGAAACCGGCGGAAAATACTTCCGCGCTACCAACAATGATAAGCTGAAAGCCGTTTACGAAGAGATTGACAAAATGGAGAAAACTATTCTAAACGAAACCATTTATGAAAATAAAGCAGATGCTTTCTTTCCGTTCTTGTTTATAGGCGTAGTGCTGCTGATTTTATATCTATTCCTGAGATATTCTGTATTTAAGACTAATCCGTAAATAATACATATCTATCATTACTGTTAAACTGTATTGGGGTAGATTTTAATTTCTACCTGAGCAATTGTTTCAATAAAATATTCTGCTACTAAGGGTTCCTGTGTTAAGATGAGGCGAAAAATGAGGTTTTCATCTCACTAATATCCTAAAAGGTAACTATATGCTGAAAATATTTTAATGTTTTTGTCCTGACCATCCGGCCTCGCCGTCCACGATATTTCCATTATTTTGCTATTTTCGCGGCATGACTCGCGTTGAAAGAGTGTTGAAAGGCCTCGCGCGCCACCAAACCAAAAAACGTTAGCACGATTAATATAATTAGGAAATCCCTACAATGTATGATAAAAGAAAACCTAAGTAAGAAAAAATTACATTTTTATCCCACAGAAATCTTTAAAGAGATAAGGATGGAAAATAATGATAAACTTCAGCTCTCTTATGCGATTTCAAACTACGGAAGACTTATAAGTTTTACCGAAAATATGGAAAACGGAAGATTAGTAAATGGAGGGAAGCAAGACGGATACAGAATTTGGAGATACAAAATTCGTGATGATAATAACATCATCAGACACAAGCACTGTTTTTTCTACAGACTTGTTGCAGAGTATTTTATCCAAAAAACTTCGGACGAGCAAGTGTATGTTTTGCATTTAGACAGGAACCGGGCAAATGATTATGTTGGAAACTTAATGTGGGCTACAAAAGCCGAAATGTTAGAACACAGTAAAAGAAGCCCATTTGTAATTGAGGCCAAGAAAAAACAATTGGCAGAATGGAATGAAAAACGAAAGCATCAAGGCAACAAATTAACTTCCACACAAGTAATGATTCTAAAAAAGAGACTCGCTGACCCTAATCGTAAAACACGGTTGAAAATTATTGCTAAACAATTTGGTGTTACAGAAATGACTTTACACCGTATAAAAACAGGGGAAAACTGGGGACACATAAAAGTATGATTTACAGGAAAAGTTCATTTCTTTTATTTCTTTCAATTGAGTTATTTAATATTTGCACCAAAGAAAAATTTGAGGACAAGACATGGCAAACAACCAGAAACTATTTCATACTTTAAGAAAAAATTATCCACAATTTCATTATTTGAATTATGAATTTGAAATCAAGGAAAATTGCGTTTTTATGCAGTTTTTCTTTCAAGCAAATGAACTTGTTTTTACTCCAAAAATGACCTTAAATTTTGGGAAGCATGCACAAACCATGAACCAGGATGAAATGCAAGGGCTTATTTTCAACATTGGGCTTATTGAACTTGTAAGTTACTGGAAAGCAATGTGTTCACAAGAAGTCGTAATTCATAATTATCTTCTTGAAAAAGCTCAGCAAAACTGGTGGAAAAAGTTATATTACAAAGGACTTGCAGAGTTTTTTTTTCAAAATGAGATTGATTGTACTTATGATGGCTTTGTGCAATTTTCTTTTGCAGAAGAAGCAAAACCTCATTCCAATTTGCATTTCAAAAAGATTAAAGCATCTCAAAAGGCGATAGTTCCCATTGGAGGTGGAAAGGATTCGGCAGTAACCTTAGAAGAATTACGAAAAAAGAAAGAGGTGGTTCCTTTTATCATTAATCCACGCGGTGCTACTTTGGATTGTGCGCGGGTTGCCGGTTTTAATACGTTTCATGATATTGTAATTTTAGAAAGAGAAATTGACTCTAATTTATTAACGTGCAATAAACAAGGATTTCTAAACGGGCATACCCCCTTCTCTGCAATGCTGGCTTTTTACACTTTATTGGTAAGTTATGGTACAGGAATCAGATCTATTGCTTTGTCGAATGAAGCCAGCGCAAACGAACCCACCGTGCCGGGAACAGAAGTGAATCATCAATATTCTAAATCGCTGGAATTTGAAGAAGATTTTCGGGACTATATTCTCAATTCATTAAATGATTGTTCCTGTTATTACAGTTATCTACGCTCTCTATCAGAGCTGCAGATCGCTGAAAAGTTTGCGCAATACCCTCAATACTTTACGGTTTTTCGCAGTTGCAATGCAGGTAGTAAGGAGAACAAATGGTGTTGCAATTGCCCAAAATGTTTATTTGCCTACATAATTTTAGCGCCATTTATTGATAAAAATGGACGTTTACAAATTTTTGGCGAAGATTTGCTTAACAAACCGGAAATGGAGAGCTTTTTTAATCAACTTACCGGAAAAGAATCTACCAAACCCTTCGAGTGCGTGGGAACAGTAGAAGAGGTGGTTTCAGCGCTGAAGATGTTGGATAGGCAAAAGGAAAAAAGTTTTTTACTTGATATTTTTACAACAGATTACACGGGTTAACACAAATTGCTTATATCAGAATATTTCGTTACTTTTCCGTTTTCAAGACGATATTCACGATTTGATTCATGGCAAAGGGCAACCCCAGCTTTATTAAATTGCAAGCGGTGCCCATATTCACTCACCCATCCTGTTTGCCGTGCAGGATTTCCTATTACCAAGGCATAGTCGGGAACCTCTTTAGTAACCACTGCTCCCGCTCCAACAAAGGCGTATTTTCCAATATTATGCCCGCAAACAATTGTTGCATTTGCACCTACTGTAGCGCCTTTTCCCACATGTGTTTTCTCATATTGCCCTTTCCTGCTGATTGCCGAACGGGGATTTACAATATTGGTAAACACCATGGAAGGACCCAGAAAAACATCATCTTCGCAAGTTACTCCGGCGTAAATAGAAACATTATTTTGCACTTTTACATTGCTTCCAAGCACTACATTAGAAGCGATGAAAACATTCTGCCCGATGTTGCAGTTCTCTCCAATCTTGCAGTTGGTCATAATATGCGAAAAGTGCCAAATTTTTGTATTGACGCCAATAATACACCCTTCATCAATAATTGCGGTTTCATGCTTAAAAAAATCCATAGAGTCTTAAATTTAAACTTTAAATCTTATATCGTTTCAATTTTTCTTGCTATTATTCTGCATAGCTTCGGAAAAAATCGTTTTATATATACCATTATTGTTTCACTTTTGCCAACTAATATTTCCGGTTTTCTTTTCTCAAATGCGTGAACAATTTTTTTCGCGGCCTGTTCGGCAGTAATCCCTTTGGCTTGTCCAGGGTCTAATTTACCGTGTGGCTTTCCGTCTTTCTCTAAGGCATAAAACGAAATTTTGGTTTGAACACGACCAGGACAAACGATAGTTACTCGAATATTATTGTTAAAATATTCTGCAGCAACTGTTTCAAAGAAGCCATACAAAGCATGTTTTGAAGAGCAATAAGCGGAGCGTAAAGGAAAACCAAATTTTCCTGAAATGCTTGTGGTTACAGCAATTTGCCCTCCTCCGTTTTCAATCATTTTTGGTAGGATTGTTTTGGTTAAGATTATGGGAGCAAAATAATTGACCTCCATAATTTTCTTAATCACCTCAAAATCTGTATCTATTGTAGTTGCCCTTTGGCTAATGCCGGCATTATTGAAGAGGAGATCAATCACTGTGAAACAATTCCAAGCCTTTTCTGCCAATTGTTCCAATGAATCTAATTGAGAAAGATCTGCCGGCAGGACACATACATCTCTGGCTCCAAGTTGCAGGCATTTCTCTTTAGTTTGTTGTAAAACATCTTCTTCAAGTGCTGTTAAAATAAGTATAGCGTTTTGTATAGAAAGTTTATATGCGCAAGCTTCTCCAATTCCTGAAGAGGCTCCGGTAATCCAAATAACCTTATTTTCAAAATATTTCTTCATAGTATAGAAAACAAAGCGCGAAATTATGTTTATTTTCAAACAAAATGCCACAAAAAAATATACTTTTGCCGCCTTATAAAAAAAATGAAACAATTCGCTTTTTTTTCTCTATTCCTATTGGTAGTGGTTGCAGGTTTTGCACAACATGGTGTTTTGAAAGGATTTGTATATGATGCTTCTAACGGCGAACCGGTAAGATTTTGCATGGTGCAATTGGAAGGAACTTCCCATGGCTCAATGACCGACCAGAACGGCAGTTTTATCATTAATAAAATTCCTGACGGACACTATATTGTGAAAGTTACAATGCTTGGATATGTTACTTTATCAGACTCTATCAGAGTAAATGTAAACATACAACAAAAGCGTTATTTAATACACCCTTCCTCTCAAACGTTAGATGCAGTTCAGGTGGATGCAGAGGGGCAGCGCCGCATACAGGAAACGCGCACATCTGTAGTTACAATTACGCCGAAAGATCTATCCATGATGCCATCTATTGGCGGTACTCCCGACTTTGCACAATATTTACAGATACTACCGGGTATTGTTTCTACCGGAGACCAAGGAGGACAAATCTATGTCAGGGGTGGAACACCTATTCAGAACATGCTTCTGTTAGACGGAATGCTCATTTATAACCCCTTCCACTCTATCGGATTCTTTTCAGTATTTGACACCGAAATTATAAGCGCTGCCGATGTATATACAGGCGGCTTTGGTGCTGAATTTGGCGGTAGAATATCTTCGGTTATGGATATTAAAACCAAAGATGGAAATAAAAAAAGATTATCAGGGAAACTTGACGCCAATATGTTTGGCGCACGTGCTTTGTTGGAAGGACCGTTTGTTAAACTGAATGAAAATAATGGTACTGCTTTGAGCTTTATCTTATCTGCTAAAGGCTCTTTTCTGGAGCAAAGCGCAAAAATATTCTACCCTTATATAGAACAGGGACTTCCTTATAGTTTCTGGGATTTGTACGGAAAAATTTCATTAACTACACAAACAGGTACTAAACTGAGTTTTTTTGGTTTTAATTTTGATGATAAAGTAAATTATTCACAAGCAATGAACTATGGATGGAAAAATCAGGGATTGGGAGCAAATTTCCTGATTATTCCGGGTGAAGTTCCTATGAGCATGGAGGGGACTCTCTCCTACTCTTTATACAAGTCTCAAATGAGTGATGCAGGATATGCGCCCCGAAGCACCTCGCTGAATGGATTTATCTTTAAATGGGCATTTAACTATTTTACAGGAAAAAATATTTTCTCTGCCGGCATTGATGTAAACATTTTTACAACAAGATATTCTTACCCTGATGTTAATGACAATCTTAAACTCTTAGACCCTGATTATACAACAGATATAGCTATTTTTGGGAAGTACAAATATAATTTCAAAGATATTCTACTCATAGAACCCAGCTTTAGATTTCAATATTATGCTTCCCTTTTGACCGGAACGCCAGAGCCACGACTTGCCTTGAAATACAATATCTCAAGAAAAGTAAGGCTTAAGTTTGCCGGCGGACTCTATTCGCAAAACTTTGTAGCTATTACTTCCGATAGAGATGTCGTAAACCTGTTTTACGGGTTTCTGTCAAGCCCATCAAATTCACAGATACCACGCCTGTTTATGGAAAAAGAAATGACCAATACTTTACAAAAAGCGCAACATCTTGTTATAGGTATTGAACTGGATCCGTTGAAATATACCAATATTAATATAGAGGGCTTTTTGAAAAACTATTCCCAACTTACCGCCATGAACAGATATAAACAGTATATTACCGATAATGATTTTATTTGGGAAAAAGGTATTGCTTATGGTGGAGATATTACGGTTAAATTCGACTATAAAAACCTGTATGTGTGGGCGGTATATACTCTAAGCTGGGTGAAAAGAACCGATGAGTTAGTAACCTATTTCCCGCATTTCGACAGAAGACACAATGTGAATCTGCTTACATCTTATCAATGGGGTAAGAAACGAAAATCGTGGCAAGCCGATGTGCGCTGGAACTTCGGATCAGGATTCCCATTTACACAAACCCAAGCATTCTTACCTAATGCAGGTTATGGACATATCTCCGACGATTGGGTTCAAAATAACGAAGAACTGTATGTACTGTTAGCCGATATAAATAAAGGACGACTTCCGGCATACCACAGATTGGATGTAAGTTTGAAGAAAAAATTCTACCTTGGAGAAAGAAATATAATAGAATTGAACGCCTCTATTACAAATCTATATGATTATAGCAACATCTTCTATATAGACCGTTTAACAGCAAATATTATCTATCAGCTGCCTGTTCTTTACTCTATTGGTGTGGCTTGGAGTTTCTAAATTCACATAAATTGCTCATGCTCACATTCAAAGAAGCCATTGCTACTAACATCACAATACGGTATCTTTACGATAGCCTGCACATCTGCTCTCTTCTTGGCAGAAAAAAATTGCTCCAAAGTCAATTTATTACAGAACCCGATTCACTCAAAATCTGTATAACAGAAATTGAAAAAACTATTATTTGGCAGAAAACAACATCTAATGACTTGCCAAAAATCAAACAACTGCTTTCATCTGTGCAAGATATTTTATCAACAATTTCACGATTAGGCAATAACGATGCTTTAGATGATGTTGAGCTTTTTGAAATCAAAAAAAGCGCACTCATCATGCACGATTTGAACAAAATACTAACAGCAACATCTTTTAAAATTTTTACTTTACATGATGTTAGTGAGGTAGTTGCTATCTTGGACCCTGAGAAAGCATTAATCCCTCATTTTTATATCTATTCATCTTACAGTAAAGAGTTAACAGCTTTGCGCAATAAAAGCGAAAGAACTGCTTCACCTGATGAAAAAGAGGATTTGTTGTGGCAGATCTCTAAATTGGAAAATAAAATCAGACAAAATTTGGTGAAAAAACTGCACCCTTTTGCTTCAATTTTAGAGCAGAATCTAAAATTTATTGCTCAATTGGATCTATTACTTGCCAAAACAACACTGGCATTGGAATGGAATTGTTGCAAGCCAGAGATTTCGGAAGATAAACTTTCTTACATAGGACTTTTCCACCCTGTAGTTTCTCATCGCTTGGAAAAAGAAAATACAGCATTTCAACCCATTGATATTGAATTAAAGCAAGAGGCCTGCCTGGTTACCGGTGCCAATATGACAGGAAAATCTATCTTCCTCAGGGCAATAGCTTTCAGCCAGTGGATGTTTCAGTTTGGGTTTTACGTGCCGGCAAAAAACGCTGCTATCATTCCCGTACAGAAAATTCACTTTGTTTCAGAAGACAGTCGTACCGAACAAACCGGACTATCTTCTTTTGTGAGTGAAATTTTTCAAATTCATCATATTCTTCAAGAGGTAAAAGAAGATAAGAAGATGCTGATTTTGGTAGATGAATTTGCACGTACCACCAACCCTAAAGAAGGAAATGCTTTGGTGGCTACTTTCCTTGAAATGTTAAACCACAGAAAGGCAATAGGTTTAATTACTACCCATTATTCTAACGTAAAAGGAAACTTTCGTCGTTTACGTGTTAAAGGAATAAAATGGGATAAAATAGAACAAATTAAAATAAACCCACACGAGTTGAATAAATATATTGATTATCAATTAGAAGATTGCAACGAAAAAACCGTTCCCGAAGAAGCGGTTAAGATTGCAGAAATATTAGCCATAGATGATACTTTTATCTCTTTGGTTAAAAAGTATTTATAGCTGCAATGTAATAAAAGCTTTGGATATTAAATTGATGGATGCAATAAGTACGCAGAGGATCTTGGGGTAAGATTTGTTATAACCATTTTCTCAAACTCCTCCTCATTTAGTATAGGCACTCCTAATTTTTCAGCTTTTTTTCGCTTCTCAGGTCCCATATTTTCACCGGCAACTACATAATCGGTATTCTTGGAAATGGAAGACACATTTTTTCCGCCGTGCTGCTCAATTTTCTGTTTCATGGCATCGCGAGAGATAGAGAACACTCCGCTAACTACCATGTTTTTCCCTTCTAATAGGTTGGATATAAGATTGCTGTTCTCTTCATTCAAAGCAAACTGCACTCCTGTTTCGCGAAGTCTTACAATGTTTTCCAAGTTTTCTACCGTATTGAAAAACTGCACTATACTCTCTGCAACCTGTTCTCCCACATCATCTACATTTTTCAACTCTTCTTTGGTTGCGCCGGCAAGGTCATCAATGTTTTTGAAGTAACGGGCTAATTTTTTGGCAGTGGTTTCGCCCACATATCTTATTCCAATGGCAAACAACACGCGCTCGAAAGAAACCCCTTTCGAGTGTTCAATCCCTGCCAACATATTTTCCACTGTTTTTTCGCGGAAACTCACCAAACGCTCTGTATTATCTTCTCCCACAATCCGTTTCTCCAAGCCTAATAAGTTTTCAGATTTCAATTTGTAAAAATCCGCACTCAATTTCACCAAGCCGCTGTCGAACAGCATCTCTATTTTTCCTTCTCCCAGCGAATCTATATTCATGGCTTTTCGAGAGATAAAATGCTCTAACTTTCCTTTTACTTGCGGCGGACAACCCCATTCATTGGGGCAATAGGTGGCAGCTTCCCCTTCCTTTTTTATTAACAACGTATTACAAAACGGGCAATGGGAAATGAACTGATTTTTTTGTGCCGTATCCGGGCGTTTCGAAAGGTCAACTCCAACAATTTTTGGGATAATTTCCCCTCCTTTTTCTACATAAAGCCAATCGTTCTTGTGAATATCAAATTGTTGAATAATATCGTAGTTGTGCAACGAGGCGCGTTTTACCACAGTGCCTGCCAACAATACAGGTTGCAGGTTTGCCACCGGCGTAACAACTCCGGTTCTTCCTACCTGAAAATCAATATTTAAAAGTTTAGTAGCCACCCGTTGCGCTTTAAATTTATAGGCAATAGCCCAACGGGGAGATTTTGCTGTAGCACCCAGCTGTTGCTGTTGAAAGAGGTCGTTTACTTTAATCACCACACCATCAATATCAAAGGGGAGTTGTTCTCTTTCTGTGTCCCATTGGGAAATAAATCCCATAATCTCTTCAATCGTACTGCATTTTTGAATGGTTTCGGGAGTTTTGAACCCCCACTCTTTTAATTTTATAAAACTTTCGAAATGAGTATTAAACGGAAGGTTTTCTCCCAGCGCCAAATACAAACGGCAATCCAATCCACGCTTGGCAACTTCAGAGGAGTCTTGCAATTTCAGGCTTCCCGACGCAGCGTTTCTTGGATTTGCGAATGGCTGTTCTCCAATATCTTCTCGTTCATTATTGAGTTTTTCGAATGATTTGTGGGGCAGAATTATTTCGCCACGCACTTCCAACAAATTGGGATAATTGCCAAAAAGTTCCAACGGAATTGCCTTGATAGTTTTCACATTTTGCGTAACATCGTCGCCTTGAACACCATCGCCACGAGTTACGGCGCGGATCAGTTTACCATTTTCATACACCAAACTGATAGCAACACCGTCGTATTTCAGTTCGCAAACATATTCTGCTTTTTGAAACAGCGCATTTTGCACCCGCCGGTCAAACTCTGCCACTTCCTCAATAGAATACGTATTTCCCAGCGACAACATTGGGAACAGATGCGGCACGGTGGTAAATTGTTTAGTAACCGCACCTCCAACACGCTGTGTGGGAGAATCGGGCTGAATAAACTGAGGATATTCTTTCTCTAATTGTGCTAATTCTTCTAACAATATATCAAACTGATAGTCGCTAATGATTGGATTATCCAACACATAGTAGTTGTAGTTGTGGCGGTTAAGTTGATGGGTAAGTTCTTTAATACGGGCTAACATTTTTGTAAAAATATTACGGCGAAAATAATATATTTTTGCAGCCAACTTTCAACAAAAAAACCAATAATATACAATTTATGAAAAAAACAGTATTCTACATGTTTCTCTGCGTTTTATTTCTTCTTTCGGGAATGGCACTAGCAGTGCAAACCGGAAAAAAACCGGAGCTGCTAACCAAGGAAACATTTAAACAAAAGGTTTGGGATTATGAAGCAAGTCCGAACGAATTTAGATATATTGGCGATAAACCTTGCCTAATTGACTTATATGCAGACTGGTGCGGCTGGTGCAGAAAGATTGCCCCTTTTATGGAGGAGTTTTGCAATACGTATAATGGAAAAATTTATGTGTACAAAATTAATACTGATCAACAAAAAGAGCTACAAGCATTATTTCAGGCTAAAGGACTTCCTACAGTGATATTTATTCCCATGAAAGGGCAGCCCACCGCTATTCGCGGCGCTCAATCGAAAGAGCAATACGAGCAATATATCAATCAGCTATTATTAGGCAAGTAACTAACTGATGTTCAAATTATTTGTTTTTCTGCAAGTTATTTTTGCACCCTTCACGCCGGTAGAGAAACCTCTGCAACCGTTAGCACAACTTTCTGTTACTGAAATCAACGGGCTGTTTCAGGAAGCCAACAAGCAGTTTAAATCAGATGCACTTGAAACTGAATTAAATCTATTGTGTGAAAATTTGAATGGTAGTGTACTATTAGCTTTCGGAGACTGGATTTTTTTTAAAAAAGAGGTGGGTTTTAAACGTTTAGCAGGCAAAGCCCCAGAAAATCTTATTGATTCTGAA
>Ga0123353_10005014_pt1 | contig 17256 bp, 15 predicted proteins | sample TergutLab28metaG_3_FD_92763 | JGI IMG/M metagenome (GOLD analysis project Ga0123353, IMG submission 92763) | Labiotermes labralis P3 segment gut microbial communities from Petit-Saut dam, French Guiana - Lab288 P3 | ecosystem: Host-associated > Arthropoda: Insects > Digestive system > Gut ...
ACAACAAGCTTACCCCGAACCATTCCTGCTCCCCGAATATATTATGGAAGAGAAAGGAAAAAACAGTAGCGAAGATGATTCTGTGGTAGATACCGGAAAGATTGACGAAATGTTTATGGATGCTGCCACGCTCATCGTGCAATCCCAAATGGGTTCTACTTCACTCATTCAACGTAAAATGAAACTCGGCTACAACCGTGCCGGAAGAGTGATGGACCAATTGGAAGATTTTGGGATAGTGGGACCCGCTATGGGAAGCAAAGCCCGCGAGGTAAAAGTGAAAACTAATGAAGAACTGACACAAATATTTAGACGAATGAGTTTAATTTAGAAACTATATCGTCATTACTTCTTTCTCTTTGGCTTCTATAATTTTATCAATTTTCCCGATAAATTCGTCGGTAGTTTTTTGGATGTCGGTTTCTAATTTCTTTACCTCATCTTCGGGGGTGCCGGAATCTTTCAATTTTTTGCCGGTTTCGTTAGCTACTCTTCGCAAATTTCGGATACTCACTTTTGCTTGTTCAGCTTCCTGTTTTGCTTTTTTTACCAACTCTTTTCTACGTTCTTCAGTAGGTGTTGGCACTACAATACGGATAAACTCGCCGTTGTTTTGCGGGGTAAATCCCAAATTGGCAGCCAAAATCGCTTTTTCAATCACGGGCAACATGTTTCTTTCCCAAGGCTGAATTACAATTTGGCGGGCATCAGGCGTACTGATATTTCCAACTTGCTCAACCGGAGTAGGATTGCCGTAATAATCCACTTTCAAGCCTTCTAACATTTGCGGAGATGCTTTTCCTGCACGTATTTTCTGCAACTCTTTGTCAAAGAAATTAAGCACGGTAGTCATGCCATCTTTCGCAGTTTGTAAACATTTGTTGGTCTCTTCGCTCATATAATTCTATATTTAAATTTAAAAATCTAAAGTTATCACCTCATCACCTCATCATCTCATCACCTCATCATCTCATCATCTCATCGTCTCATCGTCTAATCATCTAATCATCTAATCATCTCCTTTCATGATCGTTTCTACTTCTTTTTCAATCATTTTTTTATTCCACTTAATGGCATAGAAGTAATGCCCGACAATAATTAGCGTCCATGCTAATAAAACAAAAAGGAGTGTGTATAATAAAATAGTTTTATTAATGGGAATAAAATAGACTATCCAAAGCAACAGATTTATTAATACATAAAGTGTTATATGTTTTTTAAAAGCCACTCTTTTTTTGGCAGTCTTCAATATAGCATCTTTATTTTCGTCAGCATTTAATTTTTTATTATTCATTTTCCATTATTTATTATTTTTATTTTTTGAATTAACCATTAATCATTAACCATTAACCACTCAAGATATATTTTCTTTTAAAGTGATTAAAGTACCAATATTTTCGCCTGCCAATACTTTTTCAAGGTTACCGGGTTCGTTGGCGTTATACACATAGATAGGGATATTGTTTTCCTGAGCCAAAGTGAAAGCGGTTAGGTCCATAATAGTTAATTTTTCTTCTAAGGCATCTTCATAAGAGAGGATATTGTATTTCACGGCATGTGGATCTTTTTCAGGGTCTGTATTGTATACTCCGTCAACGCGGGTACCTTTGATTAACAGTTCTGCGTTTATTTCTGCAGCCCTAAGGGCAGCTGCCGAGTCGGTAGTAAAAAACGGATTTCCTGTGCCTCCGGCAAAAATCACTACATAACCTTCTGCCAAATACTGTGCGGCGTTTTTAAAGTATGTTTTTTCGCAAATTCCTTTCACTGGCAACGCCGACAGCAACTTTACCGGAATATAGTACTCCTCTAAAACGGCTTGCAAAGCCATAGCATTAATAATCGTTGCCAACATGCCCATATAGTCGCCTTGTGTACGAAAAAAACCTTTTTCCGAGCCTTGTACTCCGCGGAAAATATTGCCACCGCCAATCACAACCCCCACTTGGACATTACATTCCACTACCGACTTAATTTCCATAGCGTAGTGATGTACAGCCTCGTAATTAATACCGTAACCATCTCTGCCTTGCAGCGATTCGCCGCTCAATTTCAATAAAATACGTGAATATTCCATGTTTAATAATTAGTACGCGAAAATAAAAAATAATTTAACAACAGAAACAGTAAAACTTTTTTTGTGGCTAAATCTCGTAACAAGGGTAGGAGAAACTATTTTTACAAATTATGTTTATGCTGTTCCTGTATTGAGTTCAAATAAAAGTTTGGACTTACACCGGTTATTTCTTTAAAAGCCACACGAAAAGCGTTCCTAGATTTGAAGCCAACCCTAACCGCAACCGATTCTATAGTGTATTTTTTCATATCGGGATCCATAAAAATAAGTTGTGCCTCTCTTATTCTATACCCATTTAAAAATGTACGAAAGTTTTTCTTTAAAACATTATTAATCACTTGTGAAACATATTTTTGGTTCGACTGTACCAATTCTGCCAACCTGTCAACAGAAAAATCGGTATCGCAATACGTTGAGCAATCCTCCATAAGAGTTAATATTTTTTGCAACAACTCATCCTGTAAATCGTTGGTAAGTGAGCTCTTCTTATATTTTTCCTTACAATTTTCTGCTGGTTTTTTTTGAAATTCAATGAGTTCTATATTTTTTTCAAACAATGATTTATAGGCATTATTTAGCCTCCCATTTTGAACGATAACTACACATAATATCCCACACACTAATATCAAAACACTGATTGTAAAAAAGAGTATGATTTTATGATAATGAATCCTCTGTAAATTAATTTTCTGTTCCAAGGCAAGTTGTTCAATTTGTTGATTTGTTTTGGTAATCTCATGCATACGTTGTAATTGATTGATTTCGCCAAATATTTTATTATTGGACAAAGAGTCTTTTATCTCGGCATATTTTTTATAATATTTAAAAGCGCTTTTTGTATGCCCTTTCGATTCTTCAATTTTGGATAGGATAAGATAATTATCTGCCAAAATATTTAAAAAACTATTTTTTTCAGCAATAAAGTTAGATAAACCAATATAATAAAAAGCAGAATCGCTATTATTTACTTCAAAATAAAGTGCTCCCAACTGTGATAAATTTTCTGCTTCTTTTAAGATATTATTATTATTTTTTGAAACATCTAACGACAAATTGTAATAGTAAAATGCAGAATCATACAAATTTATTTTTTGGTAAAGTAAAGCCATATTATTCCAAATGCTGTTCAGGTATTTTTCATAGTGTTGCTTGCATATCCTCAACGATTCGTTTAGATAATAAAATGCACTGTCGAATTGCTCATTATTTATTTCGATATAGCCCAAATTGTTTAATATAGCACCGATAGAAACACTATCCTTACTCATCTGTAATGATTTCATATAGTAGGATTTGGCAATATCAAGGTTTTTGAAAAGATAATAAATATTACCAAAATTATTATAAATTTTTGATTCATAATAAGTATAGTTAGTTTTTTCACAAAGAAGCAGTGCCTTGATATAAAAATCGTAAGCCTTGCGGTAGTCGCCTAAATACAAAAAAATATTTCCCGATTTATTATATGCCTCAATAATTCTCTTTTGATGCTCCATATCGGTATCTTTTACGTGCATGTTAATGAGAATATTATAATAAAGTAAAGCCGTATCGAATTGATTTTTACTATAATAATAGTCTGCTGTATCTAAGAATTGTTGAGAAGAGAGTTTGGTAAAATTATAAAGGATATCATCTTTTTGAGGTGAGCCTGCAAAACATGAGATACTTATAAAGAAGATGATGTAAGATAACGTGTTCTTTTTCATTGTTTTATACATTCAATTACCTGGCAAAAGTATCTATATTTTGCACAAATTCAGGAATTTGTGCAAAATATAGTTTTTCTACAGCTTCATAATCATTATCAGTGTATTTTTACATTTTAAAATTTATTTATACTTGAAAAATGAAAAATTTCTCTTTATTTATTGTATTATTTTCATTCACATTCTTTTACACTTCAGCACAATATTCCTCCGGTGTGTTTGTGGCACCACAGTTTGATGTAGGAATATCGGCGCTTGACTTGCAAAAATGGATTCCAAACGATGAAGAAACTCTTATTGTCTCGGGGAAAGTTAAAAATTATGGAGTGCAGCCCATCTCTTCGTTTTGGGTAAGTTATCAAATTGACGGCGGTGAAATATTTACTTATAAAGTCACCGGCTTTTTAATTGTTCAAAACAGTGAACACCCATTTTCTCATCCCGATCCTGTTCGTTCTGTTTTGGGCAAAAACAATCTGAAAATTTGGACATCCTTACCAAATGAAGAAGAGGACGAAAACAACAAAAACGATACTTTAAATTTTTCATACACCATTTACAATATATTTACAGGCAGACCCCGCACTATAATGCTTGAAGGATTTACGGCCTCAACGTGCGGTCCTTGCGTTAGTGGCAATGTAAATTTGAAGAAAGTATTGGAAGAGAACGGCGGGAGGTATTCACTTATAAAGTATCATATGGATTTTCCGGGATTGGGAGATCCATACTATACCTTAGAGTCCAAAACAAGAGCTTCCATTTACAATGTATTTAGTATCCCTGCAATACATGTTGGTGGCTCTGCTTATAAGACTGCAACACACCAATTAAAAAATGCCACTTTGTTAGAGTTGCAAAGTGAACCCTCTTTTATGGAAGTAGATATTGATTATTATATTGAAGGGAAAACCGTTTATGCTAAGGCAAAAGTTATTCCTACGGAAGCTATTTTAGATGGAAACGCGAAATTATTTATGGCAATATTGGAAAAGAAAACTTATAATAACATAGGCTCTAACGAAGAAACTGAGTTCGATAATGTTATGAAAAAGTTTATGCCTGACGTTAACGGAATTGCATTAGATAACGCATCTGTAAATACTCCTTTTATTGCGTTACAAAATTGGGAATTTAAAGGAAATTACCGTCTCCCTGCAAATGCCGGCTCTCCTATTAACCATAATATAGAACATTCTATTGAGGATTTTAACAATCTCATAGTTGTTGCATGGGTTCAAAATATGCAAAACAAGACAATCTATCAAGCCGCTAACGGAATAAAAACTTTGGGACCAACGGTTGTTTTCAGTAGCTTGCCTGTTGCCGGTGGAATTGTTACAGCAACCCTAAACGGTACCACGATAACTTCAGAAACAATTATCAATGGCGGAGAAATATTGGTTTTTACAACAGAAGCTCATGAAGGGTATGAATTTATAGAGTGGCGCTACAATGGAACTGTGGTTAGTACTGAAAAAAATCCAATTACAGTAACCTCCGACGGAAACTATGCTGATGTTACGGCAATCTTCCAAAAAAAACATGCCCAAGTAAATGAGCAATCTCACCCCAATTTCATAGTGTATCCCAACCCTTTTACAAACAGCTTTACGATTACTACAGTTGAAAACGTAAGAAAAATTACAATCACCAATATTTTTGGGCAATTGGTTCAAGAGAAAAACTTCATAGGTACAAACACAATTACTATAAATACTAAAGAGTTAGTAAGGGGAATTTATATAGTAAGTCTTTGGACATTTGAAGGAGAAAAGATTGTAAGAAAGATTATTAAGCAGTAATAATCAAAAGATTGTTAGCTTACAAAAAGATTTTATTTTTTAAAAAAACGATTAAAGAGTGCTTCAAACACTTGCCCATGGCGTGCTTCGTCCTTACACATTTCATGCACCGAATCATGAATAGCGTCATAGTCTAATCTCTTCGCTAAGGTGGCAATTCTTTTTTTATCGGCACAGGCACCTTGCTCGGCAAGCATTCGTTTTTCGAGGTTTGTTTTGGTATCCCAAACCACTTCGCCCAACATTTCGGCGAAACGGGCGCAGTGCTCTGCTTCCTCAAAAGCAATTCTTTTGTAGGCTTCTGCAACTTCAGGATATCCTTCTCTATCTGCTTGGCGACTCATTGCCAAATACATACCCACTTCTGTAGCTTCACCCATAAAGTGAGCACGCAGCCCTTCCACTACGTCTTCATTCAACCCTTGAGCAACGCCAAGACGATGCTCATCGGCCCATTCTAATTTCTCTGTTCCTTCTAACAGTTTGAATTTTTCACGCGGTTGCTTGCAAAGCGGACAAAATTCAGGAGCTTGCTCACCTTCATGAACATAACCACATACAGTGCAAATCCATTTTTTCATAGTATTAATATTTTAAAGATTAGTAATCTGTTAGTAACGACATAGCTGGGGAAGTTATTATGATAACTGTAAAATAAACATATTTTTAGAAATAGAAAATAAAATAAAAATCAGGGCTGCACGTTGTTAATCAATAACCTTTTCCAATGAAAAAAATTATTGTATCTCTCTTCTTTCTATTTACCATTTTACAACTTTCCGCACAGGATTTTCGATGCGCTATTTCAATAAATTCCCAGAAAATTTCAGGAACCAACTATGAGAAGTTTAACAATCTTCAACAAGAACTCTACAAATTTGTGAATGATAGGAAATGGTGTCAATATACCTTAAAAATGGATGAGCGCATTGAGTGCTCTATTCTTATTACCTTGATGAGCCAATCTGGCGATGTGTATTCAGCACATATGACTTTGCAATCGCAGCGCCCTGTTTTTAAATCAAACTATAAAACTACTGTGCTTAATTTTCTAGATCAGACGGTTCAGTTTAATTATGTGGATGGAGATCCGTTAGAATATGCTGAAGGTAGTAACCTCTCTCAACTAACATCTTTGGTAGCCTTTTATCTAAATCTATTTTTAGGTGTTGATTTTGATACCTTTTCTTTGAATGGAGGGTCATCATATTTCTCAAAATGCCAAGATATTATCAATCTCAACCAGTCTGCAACAGAAAAAGGATGGAAGTCTTATGAAACAGGACAAGCTAACCGCTATTGGTTGATGGAAAACTTCACTAATTCTGCGTATAGTAAATTCCACGATTTTCTTTATCAATACCATCGTTTAGGCTTGGATGTTATGGCTGATACTCCTGATGTGGGGCGAGCAGCAATTTTAGAAGCCTTACGATTGTTGCAACAAGTTAACCAACAAAGATCTGCACTGTATTTGATGACTTTAATAGTACAAACTAAACAACAAGAAATTATAAATATTTTTAAAGAGGGATTGCCTTCTGAAAAACAACAAGTAATTCAAATTATGAAGCAGATAGATCCTTCCAATGCTACAAAATATGACGCTATAAATCAATCGAATTAGAATGCTACGAGCCCTGCATATTGAGAACTATGCTCTTATTGATTCCTTAGATTTGTTTCTTGATAAGGGTTTTACTGTAATTACCGGTGAAACCGGTGCCGGTAAATCCATACTTGTCGGTGCTCTTTCGCTTATCTTGGGTGGACGAGCAGACTCATCCGTTTTATACAATACTCATAGAAAATGTATTGTGGAAGGTGAGTTAAGTATTCAAAATCTTGATTTGGAAGATTTCTTCAAAATGAATGAAATTGATTTTAATGATTATACAATTTTAAGACGTGAAATTACAACAAACGGGTCAAGATCTTTTATTAACGACACACCTGTTACACTTAATATTCTGAAAGAACTTGCCGAAAAAATGGTGGATATCCATTCGCAACACAATCACTTATTGATAAATAAACCGGAGTTTCGGCTACAAACCATAGATGATTTTATGCTACTAAGAAAAAGTGTTCACTCGTATCAACAACTATTTCATCAATATGTTAAAATTGAAAAAGAACTTAGGGAGCTTAAAGAAAAAGCAGCGATAGATGCTTTAGAAAAAGATTTCCTACTATTTCAAAGTAATGAACTGCATGAAACAAAACTGTTTGCAGGAGAGCAGGAAGATTTAGAACAACAAATTGCTTTCCTTAAAAATGCAGAAGAAATTAAAAAGCAACTCTACAAATCTTTGCAAATATTATCCGAACAGGAAGGAAACATTGTTCAATTGCTCAATGAAGCAAAAAACACCTGCCTCTCTATTGCTTCTTATGATGAAAAAATTAGTGATTTTGCAAAGCGACTAAATGCTGTTTTAGTTGAGATAAAAGATATTACATTTGAATTGACTGCTAAAGAAGAGGCTGTTGATGTAAATCCAGAAGAGTTGGTACAGCGCGAAAATAGGTTAGATACTCTATTCCGTCTTCAACAAAAGCATTATGTTAAAAATGTAGAAGACTTATTACAAAAACTAAAGCAAATTGATTTAAAATTGCTACAATTTGAAAGTCTTGAGACACGAATTGAGAGCCTAAAAAAAGAGCATGAAATATTCGCAGAAAAAACGGCATCTTTAGCAAAAAACTTATCTGTAAAAAGGAAAGAAGGGGCACTTCTATTTGAGAAAGAGGTAGAGAAAAAACTTGCCTTTTTGGGTATGCCCGACGCTGTATTTAAAGTAGAAATCTGCGGGCAAGCCGCTTTTACTTCTACCGGAAAAGATGCCGCTCAGTTTCTCTTTTCAGCAAATAAAGGAATGCCGATGGCACAGGTTGAAAAAATCGCTTCTGGCGGAGAGTTATCGCGTATTATGTTAGCCATCAAATCAATCATTACGGAAACTTCTTTTATGCCTACCGTAATTTTCGACGAAATTGACACAGGTGTTTCCGGTGCCATGGCAAGCAAAGTGGCTGCTGTAATGCACGATGTCTCGTTACAGCGACAATTGCTAGCGATTACGCACCTGCCACAGATTGCAGCACAAGCAAACATACATTATCTTGTTTACAAGGATATTGAAAATGAAAAAACTGTTACAAGAATTAAAAAAATTGAAGGAATGGAGCGTATTGCTGAGATTGCCAAAATGATGACCGGAAATAAAACGGGAGAAGCGGCTTTGAAAGCAGCAGCAGAACTATTAGAATAGTGATTAATGGTTATTAGGGTAATTAATAAAAAAAATAGAATATGGATTTATCAAAAGCTAAAAATATAACATTTTTTCTTTTATGTTTTAATTTCGGTACATTGGCTTGTTTTGCTCAAGGAATTATGGCACCAAAAGATGCACCGCGTTTCGTTTATCCAACTTCACTATCATTAGCCTATGGAATGGGAAACATTTATACCGGTTTTGATACACAACCAAATGGAAATCTATCTTTTGAAATTCAACAAATTTTAGCATACCAATTTAATAGATTTTTTTTTACAGGAATTGGTGCCGGGCTTGATTTTTGGTTTTACAATAAAAAGGTTTCTACGTTTATTCCTATTTTTGCAAATGCTACTGTGAAATTTATGAATAGAAAAACCTCCCCTTTTATTTTTACTAATTTTGGCTATGGTTTTAAGTGGCAGATGGAAAAAAAATCAGAAGATTTAGTTTTTTATGGAACAAGAGCCGGCATCCATTTTCAAACAGGGATAGGCCTTAACTTGAAACTTTCAGAAAAGCTATCTATCTTGTTCTCTGTATATTATAAAATGCAACAATCGGCAGCTCAGTTTAGAGAAAGCGACTTGCTTTTTCCTGAAACAAATAACCAACTCTTCCATTTTATTGGCATAAAGATAGGTCTTTTGTACTAAACGATATAATAATCGTGTTTATTTATACATTTAATTTTTATTATGGGAAATTTAACAACTTTACTTTTGCATGATGTACGTTTTCAGGAAGCACTTACTGCGTGTATGAATTGTGGGGTTTGTACCGCGATATGCCCTTCTGCTGAATTTTACAACTATGATCCACGCAAAATTTGCGATACTGTGCAACGCGGAGAAGATGCTGAAATTGAAAAGCTTCTGCGATCTGAAACGATTTGGTATTGCGGAGAGTGTATGTCTTGTGCTACAAGATGCCCTCGTGGAAATACTCCCGGGTTGGTTATCATTACTCTGCGGAAAATTGCACAACAACTTGGCTATTTTGTAAATAGCGAAAAAGGACGCCAACAGTTTGTTCTAAAAAAAGTGATTGGCGGATCTATTCTTGAACTAGGATATTGTGTACATCCCGATATCGTACACCCTGAATTACATCCTGAACAAGGACCTATTTGGAAGTGGTATCGTGATAACATTAAAGATATTGCGCCCAAAGTAGGAGCCAATTATCATGGCGATGGTCCGGGTGCATTACGCAGAGTTGGCGAGAAAAACCTCGAAGAGATCAGAGAGATTTTTGAAGCTACCGGCGCACTCGATTTCCAAAATAACATAGATTGGTTTTCGAATGAAAAAAGAGGTGCCCTTTCTGAAGAAGAATATGTTAATGAAATCTATACTGCAAATAATAACATACATAATCGTAGAGAGTTATGAAAAAATATTTTTGGAATGAGTATCAAAAAGAGATAGCCGATGACCATTTTTTCTATGGCAGAAGTTGTATTCGTCAAACCTTTTTCCCGGGTTCTGAGGCAACTTTTCTGAAAATTATGCGCGATGAGTTGGGTAAAAATATTTATGATAATGTCAATTCACATACTTGTACCGGAATTGGCTACCACAGCGACATTGTTCCATTGGAAACCACTATGACCGTTATTGCACGGCTATTCGCATTAATGACTGAACAAGGTTATGAAAACTATACACCTTCCTGTATTACTTCGTTTGGACTTTATAATGAGATGATTGAAATGTGGAAACACAATCCTGAGTTATTGGAAAAGACGCGCCAAATATTGAAAAAAACTACAGGAAGGGAATTCCAAATTCCTAAAAATATAGCACATCCTTCCGATATTATCTATAAATTCTGTATGGAATTGAAGGCAAAAATGAAGTATCGGTTAATAAATCGTTTCACAGGTAAATCTTTGCGTGTGGTAGAACATATTGGTTGTCATTATGCAAAAATGTTCCCTGAAACAGGTGTAGGAAAAGCTGAATTTCCTTATGTATTAGCCGGTATGATTGAAGCGTGGGATGGCGAAGTGATAGACTACCCTGAGCGCCGCCATTGCTGTGGATTCGGTTTCAGGCAATATTTAGTGCAGGCCAATCGTGGGTTTTCTATTGCAAATACCAAGAAAAAGTTCGAATCTATGGAGCCTTACGAACCTGATTTTATTGTGTGCAACTGTCCGGGCTGTCCCATGTTTCTCGACAGGTGGCAATATGCTATTGCAGAATTGGAAAATAAAACCTACGACAAAGAGGGCTACGGGATACCTGTACTTACTTTCGAGGAAATGACAGGCATGTTGTTAGGATATAACCCCTGGGAAATGGGCATGCAACTACACCAGGTACAGGTGGATAGACTGTTAAATAAAATTGGTATTCCTTTCAACAAAGATGATAAATTTAGAGGAGTTAACGGAAAAATCTTGCCGATGCCTGATATGCCGAGAGTACTAAAAATATATTAGTTATATGTTAATTTTTGGGATACTTGCTAATAACATTAAATGTTAATTAAGCTAGCAGGATTTTGAATATTCCTACTTCCAATTATAACCTGCTCATCTTCAAGAGCAATTGTGCACAAAACAGGTGAAGATTTGAGTTCAATTAAATGTGAAATCATTTTTTTTATGCTAATATCTTTTGAGCATAAAATCAATTCATTAATTTTATGGTCTATAATATAGTTCTGAACAACAGATGGTTGCGTGTCTTCCATGGCAAAAACTATTTCCGGTTTTTGACTGCCTGTTTGAGCTATTACAGAGACTCTTTCCGTTTCTAAACGACTACCGATGATAAGGATACATCGTTTCCGGGAATTGGCATATTGGTAGCCTTTCAGTTTAAAAAAATGAAATAGGTAGCGTAGCGTATTCATCGCAATGGCAGTCCACACTGCGCCAAAAACAGTAACCGCCCGCGAAAACCGTGATGTTTCAGGCAATAAAGCATAAATGAGCAAAATAACAATGGTACCGAGAATAATGCCTCGGTTTGTTTTGTTAGTAGAATAAGGTTTTTTGTAGCCCCTGTTAATGGCCACAGAAACAATCCAAATAACTATATAGCAAGGAATTACCAAAAAAAAGTAATAGTTTGGAAAATGGCTCTCGCGATATTGCAACACAGCGGTTTGCCAATAAAATGCCAGCAAGAACATCCCGCTATAGATTAAGAGAATATCGAGAAACGGTAATAACAAAGAGGTTACTATTCGTTTTCCTATTGCTAAGGAAGCGCGAAACCATATTGCTATATTCAGCATCCAAGTAAAAAGGAACGGTTTTTCGTTGGTAAAATGCTTTTTTGCAAATATTTGCATTGCCTTATAAAACACCATTACATAATTGATAGTTCCTTTCCTGGTGCTTTCGCCTTTGTAGTGAATAATGCGCGTTTCCGGTAAATAGTAGTTCTTATATCCGGCTTGAATGATACGATACGACAAATCAATATCTTCCCCGTACATAAAAAACGTTTCATCCAATAATCCTATTTCATCTAATACTTTCTTTCTTATAAACATAAATGCGCCTGAAAGCACTTCCACAGTCTGTGTTTTTTCATTATCCAAACAGGTAAGATGATATGACCCGAATTTTTTAGAGCGCGGGAACAGTTTCGACAATCCGAATATTTTATAGAATGCAACGGAAGGGATAGGCAGTGAGCGTTTTGATTCGGGGAGAAATTCTCCATTCCCGTTAATCATTTTCACTCCTAATGCGCCTGCATCAGACGTTTGGTGCATGAAATCTATGCATTTTGAAAAAGTATCTTCTTCAACCAAAGTGTCAGGGTTGAGCAACAGTACAAATTCACCTTTTGCAATTTTAATCGCTTGATTATTGGCACATGAAAAACCTGGATTCTCACTATTTGCTATAACATTAACCCACGGAAATTTTTCTTTCAACATATCCACAGAACCATCTCCCGAAGCGTTATCCACAACAAAGACCTCTGTTTCAATTCCGGCAATCGCTTTTTTTACCGATTGCAAACATTGGATCAGGAAATACTTTACGTTGTAGTTTACAATGACAATGCTGAGTTTCATACGGTTGAATTAAGAGAAATAGGCTAAATGGGTAATTCTGGACTTTACCTTTTCATTCAATTTTACATTTATTTTTGTAGATAATGGCAGAAAAACATCCACGCGCGAGCCGAACTTGATGATTCCCATTTCTCTGCCCTGTTTGGCAAATTCGCCCTCTTTTGCATAGTTCACAATTCTGCGTGCCACTGTTCCGGCAATTTGGCGAAACAAAATCTCTGCTCCGTTTTTGTGTTTTTGAACCACCGTATGATGCTCATTATCTTTGGAGGCTTTCGGCAAATTGGCAACCAAATGTTTACCTTTGTGGTATTTTACATAAACAATATCGCCATCTATTGGATAACTGTTTACATGTACATTTAGCGGCGACATAAAGATGGATATTTGTATTCTTTTATCGTTAAAATATTCGGTTTCTACTTCTTCTATAATCTGAACTATTGTTCCATCAGCGGGAGCAATAACAGCGTTGCTGTCCCTTGCTGTTATTCTTCTAGGGACACGAAAGAAATAGAGTATAAAAGCCCATAAAGAGATACTGCATATTAGTAATAATTCTTTTAGAAAGAGTGGAATTTCAGAAAAGAATGCAATTGCCAAACCCGGCACTACTACAATAAAAAATGCAACGATGACGAAGAGGATTCCTTCTTTGTGGATTTTTATACTGTTTATCATTCTTTACTCCTTAATCGTTATATAAAAAGCATCGGTTTCCATATTTCCTCCCGAACTATATGCCTCAGCACTAATAGAATGTATTCCTTTTGTGAGATATCTTGGACGGATAGTATCACAGTATGGAGGCTTTGTAAAGGATTTTTTTATCTCATTATCAACTAATATTTGCACCTGAATAACAGACCCTTTGTTAGTAGATGCTTCAACGATTACATAAATGGGCTCATTCTCAGAAAACTTCTCATTATGATTAGGAGATGTAATAACACAAGTGAGTATCTCAGTGCAACTGCTAAGGGAAAAAAGTAAAAGGGTACCTATACCTAATATAATCAGTTTCTTCTTCATAATTAATAATTATTATTTGTCAAAAACAATCTCTTTACTCTGCTTGTCAATAGTATATTTTCCCCACTCTTCGGAAATAAATTCTGTTCCTACAACAAATGCAGCGGGAAGACCTTTTTTTACGATTACTTTCACATTTTCGGCGTAATCATCTCCCATTGCCAATTCGCGAAGATAGATTACAGAGTTTTCTATAATAGAGCCGTCGTCGGGTTTAAGCGCTTTTTCGCCCAACTCGAAATCGTCAATTTCAATAATAATCTCGTTCAATAAATTTGTGGCAGTTTGATAGTCAATAAAAATATCTTCTGTTTTTTTAGCACTCAACACAAAGTTCAGATTTTTTCCATTTGCCCTGCAACTACCGGCAATTATATCGCCGTTTATTTGCACAGGAATTACTCGCTGTTTAACAACGGTAATTGGTTTTGGAATATTCACCGGCGCAATGCTGTCACTTTTGGGCACATAATCATCCCTCACAACAAAAAATTCGGTTCTTCTGTTCAGCTGGTGTGCAGGTTCCTGCTGCTCTTTCGGCAAAGCATTTATGTAGGGAGCATCTAAGGTAACACCGCGTCTGAACTGATACATTTTTCCGCTGTAAGGAACCAGCATATCCCTGTCTAATTTACGTGGGTTTCTCTTTCCATAACCTTTTGGGATAATTCTATTGGCATCAATTTTCATTTCTTTCACCAAGAAGTCTACGCACGATTGTGCCCGCCGTTGCGACAACAGGTCGTTGTGTTCATCAGAGGCTCTATTGTCGGTGTGCGAACGCAGTTCTACCACTAAATTTGGGTTTTGCACCAACACAAAATAGAGGTACATGAGCGAGTCTTCGTACTCGGGTTTTAAATCCCATTTATCCAAATCATAATAAATATCGGGCATCACAATTGGGTCTTTCGGGATTCGCGTGAGGAGAAAATCCTGTTGCAAATCGGTATCATCGTTAAACCCGATAGTGGTTTGCATCACATCCGGTATTTCCCAATAACCCTGTTTTCTAACTTTCATGGTATAAGTAGTATTCATCAAAATTTTGGTTCTGTCGAAAGCGTAACGCCCTTTTACATCGGTAATTGCCTTATAAGAGGTTCCGTTCGAGCCTGTAATTTCAATTTCTACGCCGTCCAGCAGTTGTCTGTTTGCATCGTCGCGCACGGTTCCGGCAAGAGTAAAAACGGTAGGTCTTAATTGGAAATAGTAGATGTCGTCTCCTCCCTTTCCTCCGGGTCTGTTAGAAGATAAAAAACCCATTTCCAAAAAGGGAGCTTTTGATTTAGGGTCAATAATTTCTTCATCGTAGAAAATAATTCCTATTTCATCCCAGCAAGAATTTATGGGGTACATCATATTTTGAGGTTCTTGAAATTGTTCGCCTTTAAGAACGGAATAGAATATATCAAGTCCGCCCATGCCGGGGTGTCCGTCGGAAGAGAAATAGAGCACGGAGTCTCCTCGAATAGCAGGGAACACTTCATTTCCGGGACTGTTAACAAGTTCTCCCAAATTCTCAACATTGCCAAATTTTCCGCTTTTACCTGATCGGGTAGCCTTATACAGGTCGTACCCTCCGTAGCCTCCTTTCATATCGGAAGCAAAATAGAGTGTGAGTTCGTCTAAAGAGAGCGAAGGGTGGACACAATTTACGGTCGAGTCGGCGCAAAGTTCCACTAATTGCGGTTCGGAATAAGAGTGCCCTTTCTTTTCCGAAACATAGATATAGCATGCTTTCAAGGCTTTTTTGTCCACCGGACATTTTGTAAAATATATTTCAGAGCCTTTTCTATTTCCTGTTGCTTCTCCTTCGTTTACTTCGGAATTGAGTATCCCTTCGTCGTCCAAAAGTGTGGGATTCGACCATTCACCGAGCCACTCGTTGCTTTTCCCTTTCGGGCGGTCTATCTTATAAATATCTGTAAAAGAGCGCCCTGTCCATTGGTCAATTCCTTTTCCGGTAGAGCCTTCGCGGTTGGAGGTAAAAATCATTTGATTTTGTTTCTCGAGGTTGCTCCATCTCGGTGCCCATTCATCCTGTTTGGTGTTTATTTTCTTAAAGTTCTCTACTTCGTAGTTCGTGGGGTTTTCCATCCATCCTTTCGATTTTTTAACGCCTTCAATACGAGCTTCAATTCTATTGTCTTTAGGTTCTCTTTCCCAATATTTGAGATAATACTCTAATGCTTTTTCATATTCTCCTTTCAAATGATTGATACTTCCCAGATGAAAAAAGAGGAGTGGCTCGTCTTTTTGGTGGTTTTTTCTTTCCAACCATGAATACTGGGTTTCAGCCTTTTTTAAATCGCCCATAATACGGTAACATTCGGCAATTTGGTATCTCACCCGTTTGGCTTCAACAGGATTTTTACTCGCCTTTTTCACTCCTTTTTTATAGGCTGTGAGTGCTTTATCGAACTGTTTGCCGGCAAAAGCGTTGTCTCCTGCTGCAATTTTCTTTTGACCTAATGCATTAAAACTAATGCAAACCATTAATAAGAGAGCAAATATTCTATTCATTATAATAATTATGTTTTTTATATAAATGGCAAAGAAACATGATTTTTTAAAACGAAAGGGTTTTGTGGATATTATTATTTTATTGACAAATATGACACTATTAGATTTTTTAAACCATCGTAAAAAAAAAAACTATTTTTGCTGTTAGATTTAAGAGATACTTAAAAATAAATTATATGAATAGATTACAATTTTTATTAGTGTCATTTTTTGGCTTAACCATGCTCTTTGGGTGTCAATCATGGGAGGATACCAAGTTAGATGTGAAAGATTGGGAAAAACCTTCATCAGGATGGGCAAACTTACAGTGGGCTATTGGAGGTCGCTATGTGCTGGGAAAGCATATGAATGAAACTGTGCCGGATTCGTTGGTGCCACAAATCTATGCAGATGTTTACCGCTATATAAGAGCCGTTGTGGTTAGCTCAGATGAAGGAGGAAACTACTATAAGAAAATAGTAATCCAAGATTCTACAGGAGGTGTGGAACTTCAATTAGATATGACAGGGCTGTATAATACCTATCCTGTAGGACAAAAAATTGTGCTCGTTTGTAATGGACTAGTTTCCAATTGCCCTGCATTGATGATTGGCGACAATAATAACCTGCCGCAAATAGGTTGGATTTATAATGAAATGCAAGTAGGAAGGATAAGTTCGCTGTTTTTTGACAAATATATTATCAAAGATGGATTGCCCAGCCCAAAAAACTTGCCTAAGGTATTAAAAAATAATGAAATTGATTTTTCGGGACAAAGAGACATCAATAAATTG
>Ga0123353_10005015_pt1 | contig 17256 bp, 13 predicted proteins | sample TergutLab28metaG_3_FD_92763 | JGI IMG/M metagenome (GOLD analysis project Ga0123353, IMG submission 92763) | Labiotermes labralis P3 segment gut microbial communities from Petit-Saut dam, French Guiana - Lab288 P3 | ecosystem: Host-associated > Arthropoda: Insects > Digestive system > Gut ...
CGGAAATTACCATGGCACGCCTAAGGGCGTCTATTCGCCGATACGAAATCCTTGCTCCATGTGTCCGTACCGCTAGTATGCCCACATCTCGCAAGTTTCCGTATCGACAAATATCCATCTCTTATCCGACCATGTTAATTTCCGAGGAAGTCTAATGCATTTCAGGTGATTATTATTCAATCAAACACTTGTCGCCTATAGAAACGATCACCTTTCTCGTTTTCGGGGGTATGCCCGCTCATGGCGCAAAAAAACGCACGGCATTATGAACTGCCGTTTCAAAAAGACGACGTTGTCGAAACGGATATAACGGATTTCGGCTCCGAGGGCGAGGGCGTGGCTAAAATAAGCGGCGTTCCGTTATTTATCCGCGGCGCGATTCCGGGCGAGCGCGTACGGGCGAAGGTAATCGGCGTAAAATCCTCGCACGGCTTCGGGCTAATCGAAAAAATATTGGCGCCGTCGCCTTTCCGCGTCGAACCCCCGTGCCCGTATTTCCCCAGGTGCGGCGGCTGTACGCTGCAGCACGTCGAGTACGGGCGGCAATTGGAATTTAAGCGCGCGCATATCGTAAACACCGTGCGCAAAATCGCGGGGGTTGATTTGCCGCTCGGGGAGGTCGAGGGCTCGGAGCGGCAGTACCGCTATCGCAACAAGCTTTCGCTGCCTGTCCGAGAGCGGAGGGATGGGGAAATCGGCGTCGGTTTCTTTCGGCGCAACAGCCACGACTTAGTCGAAATTGAGGACTGCCTGCTGCAAACGGAAGGCTGCCGCGGTTTGATTGCGGAGCTCAAAAAATATATGGATCTTGCGCAGGCGCCGCCCTATTCCGAAACGGAACAATCGGGCGAAATCCGGCATATTACGCTGCGGGATTTAGGCGGGGTAAAAACCGTGACGCTGGTCGGCGCGTTTGAACACCCGAATGCTTTTATTACGTTTTCGAAAGCGTTGCGGCGTATTTACGACGAAAATTTCGCATACTACTATAATTATAATCCGCACCCGACCAACGTTGTTTACGGGCGGGATTTTACGTTTTTAGCGGGGCAAAGCGAGCCCGTTACCGTGGACGGGTTAAAAATGCGCATTCACCCCGCGGGGTTTTTTCAAATCAACGATTCCGTCCGCGAAAAATTGTATGCGTATACCGTAGATAAGGCGGCCGGCTCCGGCGCGGAGCGCGCGATAGAGGCGTACGCGGGCGCGGGGGTGCTGGCGGCAAAGCTCGCGCCGCATTTTAAAACCGTTGCCGCGGTGGAAATTTCACCCGAAAGCGTGCGGGCGGGCGAAGAAATCAAGAAATTAAACGGGATTAAGAATCTTCATTTTATCCAAGGCGATTGCGCGGCGGAATTGGAAAAGCTTTTTAGGGGGCAGGGGACAGGGAATGGCGGAACGAATAACGAGGGATTAGGGGGCATGGGACAGGGGGCAGGGGATGGTGAAACGCCGCAAATTATAAATCACAATGTGCAAATTACAAATAAGGACGATATTTCGGTTGCCGATTCACCATCCTTACCGATTCATTGTTCACCATTCACCATTCAATCACCCACTCCTCACTCCTCATTCCTCACTCCTCATTCCTCACCCCTCATTCCTAATTCTCCATCCACCATTCACCATTCTCCCTCGCCCGTCCTCATCCTCGACCCGCCGCGGCAGGGCTTAGAGCCCGCCGTCACCGATACGCTGAACCGATGCGGGCCGGATACCGTTATTTATGTTTCGTGCAACCCCGCGACCTTTGCCCGCGATTTAAAGCGGATAAGCGAAACGTATGCGGTTACGGAAGCGGCCGCGTTCGATATGTTCCCGCAAACGCCGAACGCGGAGCTCGTCGCGGTATTAAAAAGACGCTGATACGGCGTTCCAAAAGGTGTCCCCTATGAAACAACCGAAAAGCTTACGCTCCGTCCCCGTCCTTACCTACCTTGTCATAATCGGGGCGGGGCTACTGCGCGCCGTCACGACGCATACGTTCATTATCCCCAATCATTTCGTCGACGGCGGGTTTGCGGGCGCGTCCGTCATGCTGCAATATGTCACCCGCGTGAGCGCGGGGGCATACCTGCTCGCCTTCAATATCCCGCTGGCCGTGCTCGCGTATTTTTTTATCGGCAAAAAATTCGCCGTCCGGACGCTGGTTGCGGCGGGCTCGGCGTCCGTATTTTTAATGCTGCTCGGGATTTTGGAAACCGCGCTCAATGAAAAATTCGGAATTTCGCTCTATTACGCCGCCGAAAACCGTATGCTGCCGGCGGCCGCGGGCGGATTATTGAACGGCCTCGCGCTCGCCCTCGTTTTAAAATGCGGCGCGTCCAACGGCGGCACGGACGTTTTGGCGACCATGATTCAACGGCGCAATACGCACGTCAACGTCGCGTGGTTCATTTTCGCGCTCGATTCGGTTTCGGTCGTTATTTCGGTTTTCGTCTACCCGAACGAAACGGGCGCGCTCATTAATTACGAGCCGTTGATTTTGGCGGGCGTTTTAATGTTTGTCGCCTCCAAAACCTGCGAAACGGTACTCGAAGGCTTTAAGGCCGCGCTGAAATTTGAAATCGTCACCTCCGACCCAGAGCCGCTTTCGAAAGAAATCATGGAAACGCTTGGGCGCGGCGTAACCTTGCTGCCCGCAAAGGGAATGTATACGCTCGAGGACAAAGCGGTCTTAATTTGCGTGATCCGCCGCCGCCAAATCACGCAGTTAGAGAAAATAGTCAAGCGCTATCCCGACACGTTTTGTTTTATTTCCTCGGCGCGGGACGTTAAAGGGAAATTTTAAGCGCGGATAATGCCCCCAAAAGAGCGTAAGGGGGGAGCGCAGCATCCTAAAACAACAAAATTTTATTTTGCAATTATGTCAAAAGAGTTGCAAAAAAAATATATTTGTGCTATCATAAAGCAATAAAATTTTTAGGAGGTACATTTCTATGGCAGGTAAATCTAAAAAAGATTATTTCGGATTGGGATATTTGATCAGCGTCATTCTCGCGATTATTCCCGTAACATCGTGGATTCTCGGCTTTTTAACGAGGTTTTCAGAGGGTAAGCTCGTTGCCGGAATTCTTCGGATTTTCTTAGGTTGGAATATCATTTGGATTTTGGATATTATCCTGATGATCCTCAGCAAGAAGATCCTCCGCATCCTTAATATTTAATGGAATTCTAAGATCGAAAAGGGAAATGTCTCATGCGGGATTGCGTCAAATGTTATTGGCGCAATCCTATTTTACTTTAATTCAGTAATTAGATTATAGACTATTTGGCTCTATTATGGTATACTGCGCGTAAGCTATGCTCAAACTGATTCGATATTTAAAAGGCTATGTATTGCCGACGACCGTCGCGCCGCTGTTGAAGCTGGCGGAGGCGCTGATGGAGCTGCTGATTCCGCTGATTGTGCGGCATCTTGCCGACGAGGTGATCCCGGCGGGCGATATCACGGGCGTTTATTTTTGGGGCGGGATTATGCTGGGTTTGGGCGCGGGCGGGTTTACGCTCGCAGTTATTTCGCAGTGTTTGGCGGCGCGCTCGAGCCTTGGGTACGGCACCAACCTGCGCGCCGATTTGTACCGGCATATCAACCGCTTCGGGTACGCGGAAATTGATAAGTTCGGCACGGAATCGCTGATTACGCGCCTTACCGACGACATCCGGCAAACGCAAATCGGCATCTCGCAGTTTATCCGCCTCGTGCTGCGCGCGCCGTTCATACTGGTGGGCGCGGTTGTGATGGCGTTTATCATCGACGCGCGGCTGGCGGTTATTTTTATCGCGGCGGCGCTGGCGATCGGCGGCGCGCTGTATCTCATCATGCGGCGGTCGGGGAGGTTTTACCGCGCGATTCAGCGGCAATTAGACGGCGTGGCGTTATTAACGCGCGAAAACCTGACCGGGACGCGCGTCGTGCGGGCGTTCTCGCGCCAGGACGAGGAGAACGCGGATTTTTCGGCGGCGGCGGGAAGGCTGGCTAAAACAAGCGAAAAAGCCGGCGTTATCTCGAGCCTTTTAAACCCGCTTACCTATGTCCTTATCAACCTTGCGGTGCTGGCGGTCATTTGGCTCGGCGGCGGGATGGTGAACGCCGGGGGCTTGGCGCGCGGCGACGTTTTGGCGCTTATAAACTACCTGTCGCAAATCCTGTTGGCGCTGGTCGTGTTCGCCAATCTTTTAATCACGTTCTCAAAAGCCGGCGCGTCCGCACGGCGTATCGGCGAGGTGCTGGGCACGGAGCCGTCGCTTGTTTATGCGGAAGAACGCACAACGCACAACGCACAACGCACAATGTCGGACAAGTCTATTTGCAAATCCGACAATAATTCTGCATTAAGTGAAGCGCCAAAAATCCGTTTCCGCAACGTGAGCTTTTCCTACCCAAACAGCCCCGAAAACGCGCTCTCGGATATCACGCTAGATATTTTGCCCGGACAGACGGTCGGCGTTATCGGCTCGACGGGCAGCGGCAAAACGACGCTCGTTAATTTGATATGCCGCTTTTACGACGCGACGGGCGGGGCTTTGGAGGTTGACGGGCGCGACATCCGGCGTTACCCCAAAGACGCGCTGGCGGCGAAAATCGGCGTCGTGCCGCAAGCCGCCGTGCTGTTTTACGGCACGGTGCGCGAAAATATGCGGCTCGGCAGCCCTTCCGCGTCCGACGAAGCAATTTGGGGCGCGCTGAAAACCGCCCAAGCCGCGGAGTTTGTGCAAAGCCTGCCGGACAAATTGGATACGGTGATTTTGCAAGCCGGCAAAAACCTTTCGGGCGGGCAGCGCCAACGGCTCACAATCGCCCGCGCGCTCGTAAAAGCCCCCGAAATTTTGCTGTTGGACGACGCGTCCAGCGCGCTCGATTACGCGACCGACGCGGCGTTGCGCCAAGCGTTAAAAGCTTACAGCGGCGGGGCGGCGGAAAAGTTGACCGTCGTCATGGTTTCGCAGCGCGCCGCCTCGCTCAAAAGCGCAGGGCAAATCTTAGTATTAGAGGACGGCCGCGCCGCAGGGCTTGGGGCGTATGCGGAGCTGCGGGAAAATTGCGAGGTTTTCCGCGAGATTTGCTTAAGCCAAGAAGGAAGCAATTGACAATTTCAAAATGAAAAGCCCTTATAAAAAATTATCGTCGCTGCCGAAAAACGAGAGCGAAACGCCCGACAAATCCGCGATGCCGTCTAAAAAGGTATTCATGCGGATTATAGGCTATATGCGGCCGCATGGGCGGCTCATGGCTTTTGCGCTGCTTTTAACCATGGGTCAGGTCGCGGCGGCGCTCGCGGTTCCCAAATGTATCGGTGACGCGCTGGATGCGATGGCCGGGGAGGGCGGCGTGGATTTTACCGCGCTCGGGCTTGCCGTCGGGCTGTTGGGCGCGCTGACGGCGGCGGTGTTTGTGTGCCAATGGCTCTCGTCCGTTTTTCAAAACCGCGTTTCGTTTTACACCGTGCGCGACGTGCGGGTCGACGCGTTTAAAAAATTAAACCGCGTGCCGATTTCCTACATCGACAGCCACTCCAACGGCGATTTGATGAGCCGCGTTTCCTCCGACGCCGAGCAGGTGTCCGACGGGCTGATTCAAGGGTTTACGCAATTGTTTACGGGGGTGGTGACGGCGGCGGGGACGGTCGTATTTATGCTGCTCTTAAACGTGAAAATCGCAATCGCCGTCATCGTCATTACGCCGCTGTCGCTCGGCGTCGCGTGGGGGTTGGCGAAGGTCACCTATATCCTGCACCGCAGGCGCGCCGAAAAGCTCGGCGCGCTGTGCGGGCTTTGCGAGGAGTATTTAGGGAACCAAAAGGTGGTCAAGGCGTTCAGCTACGAGGCGGAAGCCGAGCGGCGCTTTGATAATATTAATCAGGAGCTTAAAAAATACTGGATGAAATCGATGTTCATTTCCTCGCTGACAAACCCCGTCACGCGGCTGTTAAACGCGTTTGTTTACGCGGTCGTCGCCGTGATGGGCGCGGTGGCGGTCATCGAGGCAAACGCGGCGGTGGCGGCGGGCGTTTCGGCGGCGGCGGTGTTTACCATCGGCAGCCTGTCGGCGTTCTTAGCCTACGCGCACCAGTACTCAAAGCCGTTTAACGAAATTTCGGGCGTCGTAACGGAGCTGCAAAGCGCGTTCGCCGCCGCCCGCCGCGTGTTCGCCGTCATCGACGCTCCGGAGGAAAGCGGCGAAGAAGGGTTGCCGGAGCTAAAAAACGTTACCGGCGCGGTATCGGCAAAAAATGTCGCGTTCTCATACTCACCCGATAAGCCGCTCATCAAGAATTTTAATTTGGGCGTCGCGCCCGGCTCAAAAATCGCGATTGTCGGGCCGACGGGCTGCGGCAAAACGACGTTAATCAACCTGCTGATGCGCTTTTACGACGTGCAGAAGGGCGTAATCGCCGTGGACGGAACCGATATCCGCGCTGTGACGCGCGGGAGTTTACGCCGAAATTACGGCATGGTGCTGCAGGAAACGTGGCTGTTCGAGGGCACCATTCACGACAATATCGCCTACGGAAAGCCCGACGCGACGCGCGAAGAGGTGGTGGCGGCGGCGCGGCAGGCGCGCTGCAACGGCTTTATTAAAAGGCTGCCGGACGGTTACGACACGGTGATTAAGGGCGAGGGCGCCCTGTTGAGCCACGGACAAAAGCAGCTCCTGTGCGTCGCGCGCATCATGCTCACACTGCCCGCCATGCTGATTTTAGACGAGGCGACCAGCTCCATCGACACGCGCACCGAAAAGCGCGTGCAAACGGCGTTTGCGCGCATTATGCAAGGCCGCACGAGCTTTATCATCGCCCACCGCCTCTCGACGATTATGGACGCCGACCGAATTTTGGTGATGAACGACGGCGATATCGTCGAAAGCGGCACGCACGCGGAGCTATTGGAGATGGGCGGGTTTTACGCGAAATTATATCAAGCGCAATTTTGTCCGGCATAAATTTTATTGAACAAGTCTATTGTATTTATTTTAGGAGAAATTAGCGCAGACAAGCGCAAAAAGACGCGGAAAGGCGCATTTTATAATTCATGAGTACACGTTCTTATTCCTCCAATAAGAAATCGAGCGCGTTGATATGCTTAATTCCGTCATAAGACTTGTTCATATCGTAATCCAAAGTCAACAGCAGCCTTGAGTGAAAATCCTTTACCGCCTTTAACGGCCTTAATTCCCGTTCCAATGTTTTTTCTTCTTTAACGCTTTCGGCTGCTTGAATATAAACCGTCTCGCCGTTTTTTGTCGCAACGAAATCTATTTCGGCTTCGTCAACTTTTCCCGCGCTAACCTTATATCCGCGCCGCAGCAGCTCGAGGTAAACGATATTCTCTAAAACATTCCCTCTGTCGATTCCCCGATAGTTGAGTATATAGTTCCTAAGCCCGACGTCGGCGACATAATACTTGGCATTGAATTTTAAGTAATCCTTGCCTTTTACGTCAAACCGCCCCGCCTTGTAGAATAAAAACGCTTCCTCCATATAGCCGAGATAGCTCTCGACGGTAGGCTGCGAAATTTTCCTGCCGCCCGATGTCATCGTGTCGCTTATTTTTTTTACGGATAATTGTTTTCCGATATTGTCAAAAACGAATCTCATAACGTCCTCGAACATAGCGACATCCTTTATCGTGTGGCGGTCAACAATATCGTTTTTGAATATGGTGTTGTAAATACTTTCAAGGTACTCGGAGAGTTGTTTGTCATATCCTAAAAATTCCAACACAAACGGAAAACCGCCGTGCAGGGCATATTGCTGATATAATCTTTCCATACTCAAATTTTTCTTATCTTTCCGTGCGCTCACATATTCCGAGAAAGAGAGCGTGTGCATTTTAATCTCGACGCTGCGCCCGCGAATCAGTGTAGTCAGCTCGCCGGAAAGAACCGACGAGTTAGAGCCGGTTACATATATATCCACGCCCTTTTCGGTATGAAGGCTGTTTATTACATTCTGAAAGCCTTTGCACTTTTGCACTTCGTCAATTATTACATAGTTCATTTTACCTTCTTGAAGCTTAGAGTTTATGTGAGCGTATAGCGCGTCTTCAGAGCACAAATGCGCGTTGTACTTTTTTTCAAGGTCAACCAAAATTATTTGCTCTTCGGCCGCGCCGTTCTCTCTTAGCCAGTTAGCAAATATTTCAAACAACAATGTGGACTTGCCGCATCGTCTTATGCCCGTAACAATTTTTATAATCCGCTTATCCTTATATGGGACGAAAGCTTCCAAATATTTATTTCTTGCTATCAATTTTTCAGGGTCTACATATTGTGCCATATTGCCTCCGCGCCAAACAGCGCAATCATGTCATTTATGATAGCACAATCACAAAACCATTGTCAACAAAAAATAATCCTTACCTTGAGAATTTTGATAAAACTTAAAAATCTTAAAGTTGATTTTATACTTTTCTACATTGCTTTTATAGCAATTCTCGGAAGTATTCTCGGAAATAACCGTGTTGAGCCGAGCCGGTTGAGCAAAATGAGGAGAGCTCACGATTCCGCCATGTTGGCAATATGCGCGTCGTCGGCGGGGTCGGGAATCATGGTGTATCGGGCTATTCTCGAATACGGCTCGTCCCCGTACTCGTTGTACGCCCCGTCGGGAATCATGCCGTCGCCCTCGGGCGATTCCGCCCTTCCCGCGCAAGCGTCTTCCGATTCCGCGTCTAAAAAATATTGCCCGTTTTCTAATTCGTCCGCGGCAAATTCGTCGCGGTTAAAGGTATGTCGTTTCATGCCGTTAGTTTACCGCGCAAAAATGGATTTTATGTAGCGCATTCCTTGCGCGTTGCGCTTCGTCGCATTATGCACGGCTCCGGCATACCATATATTATGGCAAAATTATGCGACGCGGCGTTTATGGGCGGCGGAGTGCGCGGAATCGGCCTTAGCGGCGCGGCGAAGGGCTTTTTAGACGCGGGTTATCGGTTCCGCAACGTCGCCGGCTCGTCGGCGGGCGCGATTGTGGCGGCTTTGGTTGCGGCGGGCTTTACGGGCGACGAGCTTGAAGCGGAAACGCGCGGCGCGGATTACTCAAGCTTCAAGGAAAAGAAGCTTCTCGACCGATTCGGGCCGGCCGGCGAATTTTTAAATTTTGATTTAAACTACGGCGTTTACAGCGCGGACGCGTTCGAGCATTGGCTGCAAGGGCTGTTGGAACGCAAAAATAAAACGGTATTCTCCGACGTTTCGTACGAAGAAAACGGAAAAGTTTATTCGCGCCTATTGGTAACCGCGTCGGATATTTCAACGCAAAAGCCGCTCGTTTTCCCCCGCGATTTAGCGGAATTCGGCGTTGACCCGTACGCGTTTCCCATAGCCAAGGCGGTGCGCATGAGCATGAGTATCCCGCTTTTTTACGAGCCGTATAAGCTAAAAGGCCGCGACGGCCGCGAGCGTCTGATTGCGGACGGCGGGCTGTTTTGCAACTATCCGATCGGGCTGGTTGACCATAGAGCCGAAAATCCCGAGGTTCCCGTATTCGGCTTTAAATTCGCAAAGCATACGGCTTGGCGGGATTTTTCAAAGCCCTTTAAATTGCTCGATTACTTAAAGGCCGTAATCGCGGCGGTGCTGGGCGCGCAATACGCGCAGGACGGCGAATGCTTTCCCGGCGACGGCGAGCGCGCCGTTTATATCCCGACAGACGTCGGCGGCGCCCCCGTCGGAATCGCCGACTTTGATTTATCCAAAAATACCGCGGCGGCTTTATTTAATAACGGCCTGTCCGCGGCAAACGCATTTTTAAAAGCCTGGGATTTCGGCGCTTGGAGAAAAAGATTTAGGGGTAAATTAGCGAATAACGAATAGTGAATAACTATAGATTGAATATTCCCCTTAACTTAACAGGCTCTTTACGCTCCCAATACATTTCTACGCCCTCTTGCTCAAAAGGTAAGATGATTTTGCAATTCCGGCGGTTACGGGAAAATAATTTTACAATACTTTGCTCTAAATTAACGCGTTCTTGCCGTCAAAATTTTAAAGCTTGTTGTAAGATATATTCGTGTAAAACTGGCGGTAAGCTCCGTCAAAAATAATTTTTACATAAAATCACTTATACAGGAGTAACTATGAAGACGAAAACTATCGTCAAAAGGAACATCGCCGTACCGTTATTATTAGCGGTTTTATTGGCGTTTTCTTTGTTCGCGGCGGCTATGTCGGCAAGGATGCCGGCTAACGCCAACACGGGGGGCAGCTATTATGCTATTTCCAACCCCTACGAGAATGTCGATTGGGGCGCTTGGGGTCAATACAGATCGGCTCTGCACACGCACACCACCAATTCGGACGGCGCGCAGTCAAAGAGTGCAATGGTTATTGACCACTATAACAAGAATTTCGATATTCTTGCCATCACCGACCACGATGTGCTCAATGCAAATTGGACTGTCGGCGGCGGCGCGATGTCATCTGCCGACAGAGACGCAATCGAGGCGGGTGCTTATACGCGCAACGGACGGACGAACCCGAACGGTATGATTGAAGTCCCCTTCACCAACGAGGTATCGAGAACCGACCACATCAACGCGTTCTTCACAGACGTACCGGCAGGAGCGGCGGGTTACGATACTAATCTTATTAACATAGCAAAAAAGATAGGCTCAGCGGGCGGCTTAAGCCACCTAAACCACCCCGGCAGATTCACGGGCGGCGCGACGGGCGGCGATTCGGGCGCGGCGGCTTCCAACAATCCCGCGCAGATAGCCAAGTGCGTTGATCTCTTTAAGGCCGAGCCTACTTGCGTCGGTATGGAAATTATCAACAAGGACGACAACGAGTCGCGCTCCGACCGAATTTTGTGGGACAACATTCTGAAAGAAATGATGCCCGAACGCCCTGTTTGGGGCTTTTCTAACGACGACGCGCACTCAACGGGCGCGGTTGGCTTTGCATGGAACACGCATCTCATGCCTGCGCTGACTGCCGACGCGTTCCGTACCTCCACGGAGACGGGCGCTTTCTATGGCGTCACACGCATTGACCGTCGCGAGAACGTCAGCGCGATGAACCTTTCCAACCCGACGCCTGAGATTCTTGGCATCACGGTAGAGGGAACCGTCATAACAATCACCGCTAAAAACACAACTGCAATCGAGTGGATTGCCGACGGCGTTAAAATCGCCACGGGCGCTTCTATTGACGTAAGCCAAAATTCGGGCGTTAACAGCTATGTCCGCGCGCACCTCAAGAGCAGTACGGGCGTTGCTTACACGCAGCCCTTCGGCGTGGCGGAGTCATTTCCCGCAGAGCTCGAGGTTGAAAACCAATCGGAATTTATGAACGCCGCAAAGCTGTTTAACGGAAAAACCGGAACTATTAAGCTTACGAGCAGCTTTAACTGGGTCGGCGGAACCAACAATACCTCCCCCGACGGTGTCGTCAAATTCGATAACGGAACCAACGTTACGATTAAGGGCGACCCCGCCAATGCTTACGCAAATTCCACGATTACGATTTCCAACCGCACGATTTTCGATTTATTCGGCAACGCGCAATTAACGCTTGACGGTATCAACATTATCGGGAACAGAGCGCGGTACGCCTCCTACAATTCTTCCATCGGGGCAAATTTGGGCGGGCACGCAAACTATGACTATTTTATAGCGGCAAGCAACTCTGCGAAGCTGACCATGATTGACAGCCAAGTAGATATTACCCTGGCTTCAAACATTTGTCTCACGCGCTTTATAGATAATACGGTATTCGAAGCTTTCGATTCCGTTATTAAATCCAGCGGTAATACGCTTTACAGCACGGACAACAATTTTAGAAATGTTTGGCTTCTCAGAGGCAATACGCACGTTACCGCAGGCAGCAGCTACAGAGGGACATTCGTGTTTTACGATAACGCGCGCCATACGGGAGCCATAAATAATTCAAGCAGAATTATATGGTTCGATAATTCCTCGGGAACAAATGTAGGCACGTCGAACACCCAGACGGACTATAGAGGCAGCGGAATTAACGCCGCTTTCGACGACGGAGCCGTTACGCTTTCTAAAACGGGCTCCGCTGCGACAAGTAACAATTTTGTAATTACCCGTTATACCACCGACGGCACCGACCCTGCTGCGTCCGCTACCGCGCAGGACTATACCGAACCGTTTTTGATAAACAACAGCGTTACGGTCAGGGCTATGCTTGTACATACGGGTTCTGTAGACAACAGATTCTGGCTTACGGCAAATAATTATGTCGACATGGGCAATTATTTTGGTGAGGTTGACGGCTTGATAGCGTTAATCAACACGATCGACGCCGACGATGTATTTGCGAGCGAAGACGCAATTTTATCGGCAAGAGCAATTTACGACGGTTTCGGAGCAAGACAAAAAGCGCTGGTAACGAACTTCACTGTATTCTTGACCGCCGAAGCGGAATTAAAGGCTATTAAAACTGCGGCGAAGCTTCCGGTTCTGAATATCATTAACGGCATTAACGGCTTGCCCGCCGAAATTACTTTGGCGGACGGACAGACGGTTGACGCGCTTATTTACGCTTACTTGGTGTTAAGCCCCACGCAAAAGGCCGACGTTGAGAATTACAGCGTATTAGAAGCGGCGGCTGCCAAAATCGCGGAGCTCAGGGCGGAAGCCGAAGCCGTTAAGTCGGTTTGGTATACGGGCGCAGCCGCTCCCTCGGGCGCTTTGGGCAAAGACGGCGATTTCTATATGGACGTTGACAGTCACAAAATCTATGTTAAAGTCTTCGGCGCATGGGCGGAAATTAACATAAAAGGCGACAAGGGCGAAGACGGCAAAGACGGTGTCGATGGCCAAGACGGTAAAGACGGTGTTGATGGTAAAGACGGAAAAGACGGCAACGACAATAACGGCAACGGCAACGGAAATAACGGTAACGGCAACAGCGGTAACGGCAACGGTAATAACGGAAACGGCAACAAGCAAAGCGCTATCGTAGACGAAGCTAACGGCGCGAGTTGGTTTGCCATTCTTACGGGAATCGTGTTAAGTTTAGGTCTCCTTGCAACTGTTTTCATAGTGTTCAAGAAAAAAGGTGTTTTTGGCAAGTAACCGACGCACAGTAAACAAACGGGAAACAAGAGCCGCGCGTCTAAGCGCATCTTTTCGCCGCTATAAAATCTTCTAAAACAGTTACGTACTACGTGAAAGCCGTCGTCGCTTGGCAACGGGCAAGCTGTGCTTGCCCGTTGTTTTCCCGCGCCTTGCCTTGAATGCGTTGCTACGCTCCTGTGGGCGTAGGCGATAATATCGCCTATGGCGGGCGAGGGGATTTTCCGAATCAGTCAAATTTATTTCGTATCGCATATTTGACTTTTCCGTCCGCACTATGTTATAATTCATCCGATATGGAAAAGTTGAAGCTAGACGCGGTTACCAAAAAGCTGTTAAAAACGGTCGCCGAATTAGACGGGACTCCCGAGGGCGCCTTTAACGTCCGCGTGGACGGGCAATGCGCGGGGCGGCGCAGCTCGCCCAATATTTCGATTACGCCCAAAACGGAAGGCTCGGGCATCGACGTCCGCATAAGCGACGGCACGAAGGGCGAGACGTGCCATATTCCCGTCGTCGTTAAAAACGCGCTGTTCGACCGGGTGCTCAACGACTTTTTTGTGGGCGAGGGCTGTTCCGTTACGATTGTGGCGGGGTGCGGCATCCATAACGACGGCGCCGAACCGGCGGGGCACGACGGCGCCCACCGGTTTTTTATCGGAAAGAATTCTTCCGTAAAATACATCGAAAAGCATTACGGCGCAGGGGAAGGGGCGGGCGTGAAAATTTTTAACCCCGAAACGCGCATCGAGCTTGCGGACGGCGCGGTGCTCGAGGTCGAAACCTTACAAATCGGGGGCGTGGATTCGACGCGGCGCGTAACCTACGCGCAAGTGGGGGCGAGCGCGAAGCTATTCGTCAGAGAAAAGCTGATGACGGGCGGCGCGGAATACGCGCGCACGGAGTTTACGGTGGACTTAGACGGCGCGGGCGCGGCGGCGGACGTGGTGTCGCGCTCGGTGGCAAAAGGAGAATCATCGCAGGAATTTTTCGCTTCCTTACGCGGTAATAACGCCTGCGCCGGGCATTCGGAGTGCGACGCGATTATTATGGATTCCGCGCGCGTTTCCGCCGTGCCGGAGATTTTGGCAAACCACGCGGACGCGCGGCTCGTGCACGAGGCCGCCATCGGCAAAATCGCCGGCGAGCAGCTGGTAAAGCTCATGAGCTTGGGTTTGACCGAAAAAGAAGCGGAACAGGAAATCATCAACGGCTTTTTGAAGTAGGTAGCTAAGGAATTAGATATAATGATTCATCACGAAAAAATTATGCGAGCCGTCCGCCTGTTTTTAGAGGCGATCGGCGAGGATCAAAGCCGCGAGGGGCTCGTAGAGACGCCCGATCGGATTGCGCGTATGGCGGAGGAATTGTTCCGCCCGCAGGAAAAGTTGACGGACATATTCTCTAAGACATTCACCGCGTCGGGTACGGAGCCCGTTATCGAAAAGGACATCACGTTCTATTCGTTTTGCGAGCACCATTTGCTGCCGTTTTTCGGGACGGCGGCGATTGGTTATATTCCGGACGGAAAGGTGTTGGGGCTTTCTAAAATCGCGCGCGCCGTCGATTATTTCGCGCGGAGGGTTCAAATCCAAGAGCATATGACGGCGCAAATCGCCGACGCGTTCATGGAACACCTAAAGCCGAAGGGCGTGATTGTCGCGCTCTCCGCCGAGCATTTGTGCTTGTCGATGCGCGGCGTAAAAAAGCCGGGCGCGAAAACCCTCACCTACGCGGCGCGCGGCGAGTTTGAACAAAACATGGAGCTGCGGCAGCGGTTTTTCGAGGCGGTTAAGTAATGGACAAAATTCAAAAAATACTCCGCCACCCCGATTTTTTAACGTATGTAAAGGCCAATAAAAAGCGTGAGAAGAAGCGTAAATTTTGCAAGCACAACATCGCGCATTTTTTGAACGTGGCGCGCATCGGCTATTTGCTCGTGCTGGAGGGCGGCTTACCCGTCTCTAAGGAGGCTATTTACGCGGCGGCGCTCTTGCACGATATCGGCAGGTGGCGCCAATACGACGACGGCACGCCGCACGAATATGCGAGCGCGGAGCTTGCCGAGCCGGTTTTATACGACGCGGGGTTTTCGGGCGACGACATTACGGAAATCATCGACGCGATATTAAAACACCGCAGCGAAAAGCATTCGGGCGGGAACGGTTTGCGCGGCGTCCTGTTTAAGGCGGACAAGCTTTCGCGCAGCTGTATGTTTTGTAAGGCGGAAAGCGAGTGCGATTGGGCGCATAAGAATGCGGAAATTAAAATTTAACGCACAGCGCATTTTTTTAACGCACAACGCACAGCGCACAGCGCAAAATGAACGCACAACGCACAACGCACAGCGCAAAATGAACGCACAACGCACAACGCACAATGAATGATAATAACCGGCAGCCGATATTTATTACAAAAAATTGTGCGTTGTGCGTTAAAAATTCATTCCGCCATTGTGCGTTGTGCGCTGTGCGTTGTGCGTTAAAAATTCATTCCGCCGTTATGCGTTAAAAAATCATTCCGCCATTGTGCGTTGTGCGCTGTGCGTTGTGCGTTTTAAAGGAATAATTATGGTTATCGGAACAAAAAAATTCGACCTTACAGCCCGCGCCTATATTATGGGTATTTTAAATATTACGCCCGATTCGTTTTACGACGGCGGCAGGTATAACGCGCTTGACGCCGCGCTGTTTCGCACCGAGCAAATGATAGCGGAGGGCGCGGACATTATCGACGTCGGCGGCGAATCCACGCGCCCGGGCTTTGCCGCAATTTCGGCGGAAGAAGAAGCCGCGCGCGTTATTCCCGTAATCGCGGCGATTAAGGCGCGCTTCGATATCCCCGTTTCGTGCGACACCTATAAAAGCGCGGCGGCGCTTGCCGCAATCCAAGCGGGCGCGGATATGATTAACGACGTATACGGCCTGCAAAGGGACGAAAAAATGGCGAAGGTGATAGCGAGAGCGGGCGTCGCGTGCGTGCTGGCGCAGGGGTCAGGGGTTAGGGGTCAGGGGTTAGGGGTCAGGGAAACGATTAACGAAAAAAGAATAACGAATAACGGCGAACTGAATCAAATTACAAATGCGGACGATGATAAGCGAAACGACGGGGCGGTTCCCGCAGGGGGCGGCCTTTCGGACGTTCCGCCGAATTCATTAACCTCGCGTCGCGATTATTTATTCGCCGTTTCGAACGGCCTAAAAAACAGCCTGCGGCTCGCCCATGACGCTGGGATAGCAAACGATAAAATCATCGTAGACCCGGGTATCGGATTCGGTAAAACTACGGAGCAAAATCTGCGGTGCATCGCGGATTTAGCCCAATTTGTATCACTCGGTTATCCCGTGCTTGTGGGCGCGTCGAATAAGTCCTTTATCGGCGCGGTCTTAAACGCGCCCGCCCACGAGCGGCTCTACGGGACGCTCGCCGCCACGGCAATCGCGGTGTTAAACGGCGCGTCGTTCATCCGGGTGCATGATGTTAAAGAGAACAAGCAAGCGATTAAAATGGCGGAAGCGATAAAATACAGCCGCAAAATATAGCCGCTGACGCGCATAAAAATTACAAATTACAATGCGGAGAGATTCCAATGAAAGCATATTAGGGCATAAGGCGACTCCGTTAAAGCTTTTCAAAAAACGTCCGTTTTAAAACTTCTTCGCGGTGCTTGGTGCTGAGGACGCCGAATTTGACGGCGTAGCCCGACACGCGGATGGTGAGAGAGGGGTACTTTTCGGGGTTTTTGTGCGCGTCTAATAACGCGTCGCGGTTTAAAACGTTGACGTTTAAATGGTGCCCGCCGCTCTTAAAATAGCCGTCCAAAATCGCGGACAGGTTTTTGCGCACCGTCTCGGGGTTTTTGCCGACGGTCGAGGGGCACAGCGTAAACGTGTTGGAAATCCCGTCGCGGCAATACTTGTAGTTGAGCTTTGCGACCGAATTGAGGCTTGCCAGCGCGCCGCGCGTCTCGCGGCTGTGCAGCGGGTTTGCGCCCGGAGCGAACGCCGCGCCGGCTTTGCGCCCGCACGGGGTCGCGCCGGTTTTCGCGCCGTATACGATATTCGAGGTGATGGTTAAAAGGCTGAGCGTATGAACGGCGCCGCGGTAGGCTTTGGTTTTACAGAGCGCGCGGTAAAAGTATTCCGATAGCTTTGCCGCGATGCCGTCTACGCGCTCGTCGTCGTTGCCGTATTTGGGGAAGTCGCC
>Ga0123353_10005016_pt1 | contig 17254 bp, 12 predicted proteins | sample TergutLab28metaG_3_FD_92763 | JGI IMG/M metagenome (GOLD analysis project Ga0123353, IMG submission 92763) | Labiotermes labralis P3 segment gut microbial communities from Petit-Saut dam, French Guiana - Lab288 P3 | ecosystem: Host-associated > Arthropoda: Insects > Digestive system > Gut ...
CAGTAATATCCTGCGTTTCCGTGCTGATGCCGCTGATGATCGCCGAGCCCTCGGCTATCGTCAGCCGGTCCAGCTCGTCCAATTCCCCGTCAATCCCTGCGGGCGGCGGCGGCGTTTTGTCAATCACCGTTACAAAAGTAGCGCCCTGGTTTTCCATCAGCACATTCACAATGTCCCGGATGGGGTCCGCTCCGTGCACGCGTGGCGCTCTGGGGTCGCCGTTGAGCGCCTGCTCCGTTTTGGAACCGAAGGCGGAACGGTAGGCGGAAAGCACCGTGAAGGTGTAACCCTCCGGCAGGAAATGCTTGCTGCCCGGGGTGAATGTCAAGTGGGTATAGGGCAGGTAAGCGTCCGCGGCATTTGCGGGGATATAGGGCACCTTGAATATACCGCCCTGTGGCGGGTCGCCGTAAACGGATACGCCCGCGGGGTTGAGCTCGTCCATCCCCTTTGTCACCCATTCCGCCGTGTAGCCGTAATTGCCGTGCATGTCCATGATTTCCACGGGGTTGCCCGCTGCATCCCGCACCTCTACGGTCACATACACCTCGTCTGTCCAGGCGCTTCTAAAGCCGTAAATGCCTTCCTGAACAGACGCGTGCCCGTGCAGGTATTTGTCAGCGTCCGTGGGCACGCGCAGTGCGTCGACCATGGGCGGCGCGTTGTTGGCGCTGATACGGGAGTAATTCTGCGCCCCTGTGGCCTGTGTGCCCGCAAAATGCAATGGGGGACTCGGGAAATGCGGCGGGTCGGGCATGGCGACATTCTCCATCCAACGCCCGTTTATCCGGAAGCTGAGCAGTGTCCAGGCCCTTGTGGGCGTACCCTCGAAGTAATTGCTGTGGCTGGTCATTCCAGCGGGGAGAGATCTCTTCCGCCACACCGAAAAGTCCGAATTGGTCAGCGATATAATGTTGTTGCCTGCGTTCCCGCTGTTGACCTCGCTGTAAACAGCCGCCGCGCCATCAACAATTGTAGAGTAATTGCGGATATCGAAATACATGGGGTTGTCCAGGGTAAAGCGGAGGTAGTTCGATGAAGTGCCTTCCGTTGCGATGGTTGCCGCCCGGCGGCCGGCAGCGTTATTGGTGGCGGACGTCCTGCCGTGGGCAAGAAAGACCGCGCCGTCGTTCGCCTCGACTGTAAGAGGCGAGGCGGATATAATCGCCGGGCCAAATGGGGCAATGATTTCAATAACGCTGGGATTCCCGTTCGCGTCCTGGCCCGAAGAGTAAAATCCATTTGCTGGCCCGCTGCCGGTGTATTGAATGCCCTGGTTTTCGCTGTTACTGGTTCCGTTCCTTCCGGTGCCGTCACCCCTTGTGAAAACCCGGAAATGCCCGCCATTGGTTACATTGATAAAGTTATTGCCGCCAAACATTCTGATGGCGGGGTTGCCGGTCGGGTCAAACTGATCAATCTGGATTTTCCCGCCGTCAACGTTAAAAGTAAAGTCGCCTGTCGACCGGAAGCGCAGCGTGGAGGTCAGGTTGTTCGGCGAGGCATCCTGCCTGAGATAAACCTCTCCGCCGTTGGTGATGTTGAACACCGAATCTTCCCCCTGAAAGACCAGTGCTGTCGATTCCGTCGAATGGGATGTGAGCCTGGCGCCGTTCGTCACTGTCATAACAGAACCGGGCCCCTTCACAGACCAGGCACCGCCAGAAACCCCTGTATCGTTGTTGGTGGAAAATATGTTAACTTCGGTGCCTTCGCCTTCGATCAAAATCGTGGCTGGGAAGCCATTGTTGGAATTGCTCAGGTCACGGCAAAGCGCGATGGCGCTTTGGGCGTTGGTTTGGGCGACATTCCAGCCGACAGTCGTGGCGTTGAACACGGCCCCGCCCGTCATCGTCAGGGAATTGCGCACCGTCGTCCAATAGCCTATGTTGGCTGTGAAAACATTCAGCTCCGCTCTCGGTTCCAGCGTCAAATCCGAAATCTCGCCCACAATTCCATTCGAGCCCCGTTCGGATTGCGTGTTCGTTCCGCCGTAATTCCATACCGAAAGCACCGAATCCTCCCGCAGCAAAACCGTGCCATTGCTGTTGATGACGATATTTGTATCAGAGCCGCCGCGTCCCGACGAAGTCGTGCCTGTGCGTGTTAAATATCTTGTGTATAGCTCCATTTCCGCCCCGGCCGTCATTTCCAAATGCCGAACATCGAAGTGGTTGCGCGCATCCATTTCAATATACAAGGCGTTTTGCGTGCCTTTCACCACCGCTCTGGCCCCCGCCGCCACAAGCAGGCCTTCCTGATTGGTTGCTGTGCCGGAGGTGATATCGACAACTTCGATTGTCCAGTTCGCCGTGGCGGCCTCCGTGCCATAAAAGGCAGCCCTTGCCCTTGACGCGGCATTAGTTGATGCACCATGTTTTATGAAGTTGAAATTTTCCAGCCGAAGCACTGTTCCCGCTGGCGCGGCAAGTAAACCAACACCGGCCGCGATATTGTCGTCGCTGCCAAAGTTGATCGTATGCCCGTTTCCGACGATCGTCAGGCTGCGCGCGATATCCGGCGGGCGATCCGCATTAACGGTACCAACTCTCGTCACGTCGCTTTTCAACTCAATTTCACGCACCAGGGGTTCCGCAAGCGCGGTTTGGAATTGGGCCCAGTTGTTGACCTCCAGTTCGATTCTCCAGTTGGCGGTATCGATGGCGGCGCCGGTGAACCTGCCGGGGGCGGTGACCGCGCCTCTGGTCAGCGTAATGTTTTCCAGCCGCAGCGCCGTGCCCGCGGACGCAGGGCCAAGGTTGATGGCAAACGTGCCAAAGGTGATCGCGTGCCCATTGCCGTTGATTGTAATATCGCGGTTGATCGTCGGGCTGGACGCCGCGGCCAAAGACGTCGTCAGGTTGATTTCGCTTACCGTGGGGTTGTCCAACGCGGCGATGAATTCGCTCCAGTCGTGAATACTGGCAGGCGCCGCGACAGTGGAGCCAATATTCAGCGCAAGCAATATTCCCGCGCTCAACGCAATGGCCAAAACGCCGCAGGCTGCAGCCAATACTTTTATCTTCAACAGTCGCTTTATTTTCACGTCAATTACCTCCCAGTGTCATTTGCAGGGCCGCGTCCACCTGGTCCAGCGGCGCGGCGGACGGAACGGCGCCACCCCACCACGCGTCGCGGTAGAAGCTGCCTGTCCCATCAATGGATTCAACCGCCAGCGCGATATTGAGCGTCGCGTTGAGTTGGTTGCCCGCGATGTTGGTATCCAATGTAACCGCGTCAAACAGGGGGTTCGCCGTAACGGCGCCCGGGGCAAGCAGGCCCAGGTAGTAGTAGTACCCGTCCCCGCCGTCAACCCAGTCAGGCCCCAGCGCGCCCAGCTGAACCTGTTCGCCGATTTCCACTTCCAGCAGCGTAACGCCGTCAGGCGCGACAAGCGTCGGGAACACCATCAGCCGGACAAACATCGGGATATCCCCGGTGTTTTCCACATGCACTTCGTTGCCTGTAACTGTGCTGCCTTTCACCGCTGCCTGCACAGGCCCGGGTTCAATCAATTCCATGCCGAACAGGTACTGCATGAAGCCAAACTCGCTTATCCTGATGTCCGTGGACACCATCCATGCGAAGGTGATCCCGGTGACAATCAGCAGCGCGGACAAAACGCCGGCAGCCAGGATAAAAACGCGCGAGCGCAGTGTGCGCGCAAAAGCGGTTTTAAGATGTTGTTTCATTGCGCGGCCCTCCTTTCTCTGCTTATTTCGTTACGCGAAGGCTCCGCCGGCCAACAGGGCGTCGTAGATGGCGTTGCCGGGCGCAAGGCCCCATTCGCCAACAGCCAGCGGCGCGTTGCTGACAGCCTCCAGGTGTATGCTGAAATCCAGCCGCATGGCCGAATAAATATGCGGCGCGTCCGCACTGAGCATAAAGCCTTCCAAAAGGCTGGGCGTAAATGCGCCCGGCTCCAGCTTTCCTATGTAGTAGAAGAAACCGTCTTCCTGGTTATAATACCACTTCCCGGCGGTGGGGGCCGTGCTGTCAAAAGCGGCGGCGTTGTAGTTGATCGCGATTTTTTGGCCTGCGTCGGCAATCAGGCGGCCAACGTTCCTCGGGTCGTCCCCGTCCGCAATATCCGGCAGGTTCAGCCGCCAGTCGGCGGTCAGCGGCGGGGCCTCGTAACCCGCGTAGCCCCAGTAGAGAATATCCGAAACGGCAAGCGTTTCCTCGCCGTTGATGATCCTGGTTTCAAAGCTTGCCGTCACGCGCTGGTACTGATTATTGCCCAAGCCGTAATAGATAATATGCTCGTAGCGGTTGCTTCCGCCTACAAGCGTTTCCAGCTGCCTGGTTTTCACATTTAAACCCGAAGGCAGGCTCGGCGTCACCCCGCCGGGGAACACATCGGCGGCGTTGGCCCAGCTGCTTGGGTTGCAATATTCCGGGAACAGCATCGCGGCGGCGCCAGGCGCGTTGAACGCCTGCACGGGCAGCGGCCTTTGCAGCTGCTCTTCAAATGCCAGCCTTACAACCATGTCCACTGTGCCGCTGTTGAAGGCGCTGATTTCCTTGGCAAGCGCGTCGCCGGGCCGCAGGTTCATGTTCGGCTCAAATATTTCATACAGGATTGTATCCAGGCGCTCATCGCCGCTGAATTGGTTGGCCAGGTTGTTCGCGCTGGTGATCCAGGAAAACGTCGAGCCTATTACCGCAAAAAATGAATACAGCAGCGCAAAGGCAAGCAAGGCGCCCCTGCTGTACAATGCTTTTAAATGCTTGATCTTCAATTGCTTCATTGCCCCATGTCTCCTTTTCTTTCAACATCATCTCTGAAAGGATACACCAAAACAAACCCGATCGCACTTGATTTGCTTTGCTGTACCCTTTCGGGGTAACCTGCATTACCCCTGAAGGATACGATCCGTTCTCTATCGCATTTCGCTGCGCTTGACCATTTTTTTATAACGGCCATAGAAAACAGCGCTGAGTATTCCCGCTGCCGCCAGCAGGATATACATAGTCCAACGTGCTGTGTCGCCGGTTTGCGGCGCATCGGGCGGCACGTCCTTGATCGCATGAAATACCCAGTTGATGCGTGCGGACGACTGCTCGCGCAAATCGTCGGTAGACATATGCCCGGCGTCGGCTGTTACGACAAACTTGAGCACGCCGTAATCGCCTCTTTCATACAGGCCAAGGTCCAGCCCCTGGCCCACCAAGTCCACGCCGTTGCCCTGCATCCTTCGGGTATTCCTGCCGTCGCCGCGCAGGCGCCCGGCATAAAGCTCGCGCCCGTCCAATGTAATTTGCAGGTGCAGATTGTCCAGCCAATCCACAGCGCCTGCGGAATTCGGCGCGTCCGCCAGCAGGTGCAGCCTGTAAGGCACGTCCTGCTCGAAGTTGCGCAGCGTGAGGGTGCGGGTGATCACGTCCCCCGGCAGCAGGTTGTGCGAATAGAGGAAGTATTCGCCCGTCCCCGGCACGCTGATGCCGTTTTCGTCGTCGATCAGGAAGCTGTCGGGGAGATTTTGACCATGGATACCAATGCCCCACAGCATGGCCAGCATAATGGCGGCCAGCAAGGACAATAATATTTTGTTAGGCTTCACAGTAAAAATCTCCCCTTCAATTTTATTTAAAAACGTTGGGCTGGGCGATTTTACGCGTTGAACGCATCAATCGCGGCATTCAGGGCGTCAAGCAGGGCGCCGGGGGCCAGCTGCCAGCCGGCTGCGTTGCCTGTGGCTTCCGTATCAATGAGCGCTTCGCTGTTGGCCTGCAGGCCTTCCACGGCGACCACCAGGGTGTACTCATGCTTCTGCCATGCGCCTTGGTTCGCGTTTGCGTTGAGGTGCACGCCGGTCAGCATCACAGGGGTGGATTCACCGCCGCCCAGTACGCCGATGAAGTAGAAGTAGCCGTCATCCGCGTTGTAGAACCAATGGTTGAGCGTGGGCGTGGTGGAGAAATTGGCTTCCATGTAGCGCAGCTGGACTTCCGCGGCATTGACCGTGGAGTTGAGCCGGGTGGCGGGGGTGACGCCGTCGCCGTTGTTGATCCAGGTTACGGTGCTCCAGGGCGCGTAGTTGTGCTTGAGGTTCCAGCTGTTATAAGTGGCAACCTGGGGCACGGAATAGAACTGGAAGCGGTATGTCGCGCCAGAGATTGCATCCCTGTCGGCGGTGAACGTGCCGCTGAAATCAACAGCGTAGAAGCTGTCGTCGATTTCGATGCTCGCCCGGAACATATTCCTGCCGGTCAGTTGGTATACCCTGACACCTGCGGCCGGGGCCGGGGTGATGGCAATGGCGTTTTCAGAAGCCGTGCCCGTGCCGGCGATCTGTGTCCAACCCGCGAGCGAGTCGTTGTTGAAGGGCACGCGGATGTATTCTAAGCCTGCGGTGCCGTGGGTGGTGATATTGCTGCTGTCATAACGGGTGATGAAATCGCCTTGCGCGTTGGCTGCCAGCAGCTTGATCATTTCTTCAAATGTCACGCGGGCCAGCATGGGGGCCGAGCCGGTGTTGACGATGCTGACAGTTTTCGGGGTGGTCATACCGATCTCGAATACGAATTCGTCTTCTTCTTCGTAGACCACCAGGCCGTCGCCGTTGGCAAAGCCTTCGTTGCGGAACTCATTGGCCAGTGTATTGCGGGAGGTGACCCACGCGAAGGTGGCGCTTGCAGCGACAACCGTGGCAAGCACGATGGCCATCGCAACGAGGAGTTTACGGTTTTTTGCAAGTTTCATGATCTTTCTCCTTTGTTTTTTTAACTTTATTTTATTATCTCGTTCTTTTCAAAACAGGCGGGCAGCGTGTGCCGCTGGAGGCCGCTGCCGCATTCCCGCTTTAAAAAGAACGTGAATAATCAAGCGTATAAGGGTCCGCATAAGGGCTGGGCTGCAAGGGTTCAGGGGGAAGGGCTGCTTCAGGCGGCGCTTTGTTTTTTTTGTCCTGCTTTTTTGCCGCGAAGTAAGCGCGCAGCACCGTTATCAGCAGGAAGATAGCCGCGAAGCAAACGATAACCATAACCAGGTTCGTGCGCATCATGTCAATGATATTCCCGAAGTAGGGTATGGTGAACCGGTGCACGCCGATCACGGCATTGAGGCTGACCGGCGGGTCCGCCGCGTTGTTGGCGTCGCCCTTTGTCACCATGCGCGCCGGCTGGTTTTCTCCCCCGGGGAGCAGCTCGGTCACCCGGTGGGTGAGGAAAGCGTCCGAATTTATGCTGGGGCTGAAGGTGACAATGTCATTGACCCGCACCTGCGAAGGGTCGTTGACGAGCCTGACAAAAATCATGTCGCCGGGCCTGAACGCCGGTTCCATCGAGGGTGTCAGCACATTATAAAAACGGTAACCGAACAATGACTTCGTTTCGCTGTTGCTAAAGGCGAAAATCGTGCTGCCGGCAACCAGGAACAGCGTAAAGCAAATCGTCAATATATTAAGTATAAGGCCAATGGCTTTCGGCGGCGGTTTGCCTGCCGGCTCTTGTGCCTCTGGCGCCGTGGCGGGGAATTCGGATGGCTCCGCCGCAAGGTCGCCGCCCAGCTGCCGCCCCGACCAAACATGGTTTGATTCGTGTGTATTCCATGGTTGCTGCTGCGGCTGTGCCTGCCAGGCCTGGCTTGGCTGCTGCTGCATGTTCCAGGCTTGCTGCTGCCAGCCTTGCTGCTGCGCGTCCCAAGCCTGCTGCTGCCAGGCCTGCTGCTGTTGCGCGTTCCAGGGCTGCTGCTGCCAATCCTGGTACGGTTGCTGCGCCTGCGGGCCGCCTAAGCCTGCTTGTCCCCAATTATGGTTTGGAACCATGGTTGTCTCCTTTCGGAAGTTAAAACCCTAAATCCAGTTAGAGTATAACACGCAGTTGCGCGATGTTCAAGAAAAAATTTATGATATAGTCTGATATTTGCTGCGCTTCATTTTAGGTTGAACAATATATGGCAGCAGCGAAGAAATTAAAAGGTAAATTTCGTAATCAAAGCCAATTGCAATGCAGCAAAACCAAAATCTGGCACAACTAAGGACAGGGCTTGAGGCGTTTCTAAAGCGTTGTATTCCCGTCGCCCGCTTAAAAAAATCTTTCCATAAAAAAACATCTCTTTTTCGTCAGAAATAATTTGACAAAGCCTGTCCTTATCTGTTATACTGTTATATGTTAATGTGGTGTGTAGTCTGCCACCCATGTGGGGAAAGAGCTATATATTGAGAGGAGAACATAGGGATGTTATTTGCGCAAGACATTGGCATCGATTTAGGCACCGCCAACACCCTGGTATTTGTTAAGGGGAAGGGCATCGTCATCCGCGAACCATCTGTCGTCGCGGTGGACCAAAAGAAAAACCCGCCGCGCGTCATGGCTGTGGGCGCGGAGGCGAAAGATATGATCGGGCGTACGCCCGGCAGCATCGTCGCCGTGCGGCCGCTCAAAGACGGCGTGATCGCGGACTTTAACATCGCGGCGGACATGCTCAAGGCTTTCATCCGCCGCGCGATGAATAATTCGCCCTTTACCCGGGCCAATGTGCTCATCTGCATTCCCTCCGGCGTCACGGAGGTCGAAAAGCGCGCGGTCATCGGCGCGGCGAAAGGCGCCGGCGCCCGCGAAGTCCGTCTCATCGACGAACCCATGGCGGCCGCCATCGGCGCGGGCCTGCCCGTCAGCGAGGCCACCGGCTCCATGGTCGTCGACATTGGCGGCGGCACCAGCGAAGTCGCCGTGATTTCCCTCGCCGACGTCGTCACCTGCCGTTCGGCCCGTGTGGCCGGCGATAATTTCGATGGCGCGATCATCTCCTACATCAAAAAGAAATATAACCTGCTCATCGGCGAACGCACCGCCGAAAACGTCAAAATCGGCATCGGCTCCGCCTTTCCCTACGAGGGCGAGGGCTCTATGACAATCAAAGGCCGCAACCTCATGGACGGCCTGCCAAAGCACGTCGAAGTCACCGCCGAGGAAATCCGCGAAGCCCTCGCCGACCCCGTCAATATGATCCTCGACGCCATCCGCGCCACCCTCGAGAAAACCCCTCCCGAGCTTGCCGCCGACATCATCGACCACGGCATCATGCTCACCGGCGGCGGGGCCCTCCTGCGCGGCATCGACCTCCTCATCCAAACTGAAACCAAAATCCCCGTCCATATCGCCGAAAATCCCCTCGACTGCATTGTCGACGGCACCGGCCTCTGCCTCGAAAACGCCCGCATGTTCCGCACCAACGTTGAGGACTAACGATGAGAGAGCTTGAGCGCTACAGCGAAATGACCTTCGAGGAAATCAAGCGCGTCAATGAATACGGCCAGGAATTCTGGTCCGCGCGTGAGCTTAGCCATGTGCTTGATTATACTGAATGGCGAAATTTTTTGCAAGTCATTCAAAAGGCGATGCAGGCATGCAAAAGCATCGATAATCAAGCGTTCCACCATTTTGTTGACGTCAACAAAATGGTGGAACTAGGTTCTGGTGCACAGCGCGAAATTCATGATATCCACCTCTCCCGCTATGCCTGTTATCTCATTGTCATGAACGGCGATCCCCGCAAAGAGGTCATTGCGCTAGGACAAACCTATTTCGCCGTAAAAGCTCGACAACAGGAGCTCATTGAAAATTATGATGAGTTACAGGAAGACCAAAGACGTATTGCAATTCGTGCAGAAATGAGAGAACATAACAAATCGCTTGTAGAGACAGCGAAAGCAGCTGGTGTTATCGAACCGATTGACTATGCCGTCTTCCAAAACGCTGGCTATAAGGGTCTTTATGGTGGTCTTGATAACAAACAAATTCACGCAAAGAAAAACTTAAAAAAGAGCCAAAAAATACTTGATCATATGGGAAGCACAGAACTTGCAATCAACCTCTTCCGCGCAACACAAGCAGAAGAAAAACTCAAAAGGGATAAAACCCAAGGAAAGCAAGCTGCAAATCAAGCGCATTACACAGTTGGAGAAGCAGTGCGTAAAACCATTGGAGAACTTGGCGGCACCATGCCAGAAGATCTGCCGACACCAGATAAAAGCATAAAGCAAATCGAGCGAGCGCAAGAAAAGAAGAAGATACAATGAACCGTTTCCTAAAAACCCCTGCCGCGCGCGCATTCGCCGCCATCATGGCCACGCTGCTGCTCGGCGCGCTGCTGCCCCTTATCATCAGGGGTACAAGCAGCCCCGTCACCTCTGCTTTGGGCCTGGTTACCGGCCCCCTGCAGGGGCTTTCCATGTCTTTGTCAAACGCCGCGAAAGATTTCGCCGGCTATTTCGCTTCGGCGGACGCCCTGCGCCAGCGCGTCAATGAGCGCGACGAAGAAATCGCCGAGCTGCGCGCAAAGCTCGTGGAATACCACGATGTCATGCGCAAAAACGAGCTATACGAGGAATTTCTCGAGCTCAAGCGCGAAAACCCGCAGTTTCAGTTTAGCGAGGCCTCCATCATCGGCATCGAACCCATCGGGGATTCCGTCGCAGCCTTCACGCTTAACCGGGGCAGCGTCTCGGGCATCCGCGCGGGGCACCCGGTGCTTTTGGGGCAATATCTCATTGGCAGGGTTGCCGAAGTCACCCTAACAACCAGCACTGTGTATACGATTATCAACCCACGGGTCCATATCGCGGCCTACGAAACCCTCACCGGCGAAATCGGCGTCGCCAACTCCACGCCGGAGCTCGCAGGCCAGGGCCTTGCCGCCATTCCACAGCTCGAGCGCACAACCGCCATCACCACCGGCTATCTCATCTGCACCTCCGGTTTGGGCGGCGTATACCCGAAGAACCTTATCATCGGCACCGTCATTGACGTCGTGGACGGTGACCAGAACTTCTATGTCACCGCTCTGGTCCAGCCCGCAGTGGATTTCCACGCCCTGCGCGATGTGCTTGTGCTGATAGAACAATAAAAATATTAGACGGATAGACTCCGAAGAGATTTCAGAGACCAACAGGAATTGCACGTACTCCCTATTCATTATGCATAATCCGTAGGGGCGGCAATCTGCCGCCCAATCTTATTAAGAAAACCAAAACCATGAAAATCACTCCACAACAAAAACGAAAATACCTCCGCCGGGGCCTTCTCGGCCTGCTGGTGCTCTTCACCGCCATGGCGCAAAACGTGCTGTGGCTTCCCGTCATTTATGGCGCGCGGGCCCTGCCCCTGCTGCCCCTTGTGGTCGCTATCGCCATCTACGATCAACCCGTTCCAGCTATTATTTACGGAGCGCTCGCCGGCGCCGCCTGGGATGTCTCCTCCGCATCGGGCGGCTATCACGCCATTTATCTTGCCATCGCAGCTTTTGCGTGCGCCATGGGTATGCGCTACTTCCTCAACAAGAACTTTTTCACTGTCCTGCTGCTCGCTTTTGCTGTGGTATCCATCTATCTTATCGTTCACTGGTTTACCGTTTTTGCCGTTCTCCCAAATTTAACCCCTGCGCAAATCACCCTTCCCCTCCTGCGCGAGGCTTTGCCGTCCCTGGGCTACACCATGCTGCTGGCGCCTCTCTGCTTCACCCTGGTGAGCATTGCCGTGCGCCGCACCTCCCGCCGCCAGCGCAGAGTTAAGGCGGAGTAAAACATCGCAATTTTGTACAACCCGATTGATCGCCAGAGGGGGTAAAAGCGCATCCCCGTGCGCACTGATTAACGAAATAACATCAAAACTCTAATATCTAAAGGTCCAGCAATCATGAACCTCCAAAAACTTCGTTTCCGTACCCTCACAATCATTACCCTGATCGTCGTCATACTGTCGGGTTTTACGATCCAATTGTTCGCAAATCAGGTCATCCGCGGTGATTACTATCGCAACATCGGCGCAACGCGCACCGGTGTCGTGCCTATCCCCGCTGCGCGCGGCATTATCCTTGACCGCAATGGCGTGCCCCTCGTCGTCAACGAAACCAGCCTTTCCCTTGTCTTCGAAGCCCCGTTTTTTCCATCAGTGACCGAACACGCACATCGCAATGAAATCATTTTATCGCTCATCGAGCTCTTCGAGGAACACGACGCCGAGTGGATCGACATGCTGCCCCTTGCGCTTGTGAACGGGGCGCCTGTTTTCCTGGAAGAACGCGAACGCGATATAGCAGATATGATGGGCCGCGATTTCCTCAGGCTCAACGAATACGCGACGGCGCAGAATGTTATGGACGCCCTCATCGAGGAATACAAACTCGAAGAATTCGACCTGGCAACCGCCCACAAGCTCGCCTCCGTGCAATACAACATGCGGCGCTCGGACTATCGAATGGGCAACCCCTACGCGTTCGCAACGCATATCTGCGAAAACTTGAAGTCGCGCGTCATGGAAAACAGCGCCTTCTATCAGGGCGTTTCGGCGCAAATCGTCCCCGTCCGCCATTTTATCGACGGCGCCTTGGCCCCGCATATTCTCGGCCGGGTCGCGAACATCAACCCCGCCGATTTTGAAAAATATAGAAACACCGACGATGCTTACAGAATTACCGATGACTATGGCGCTTTCGGTATCGAACGCGCGGCGCAGCCCTACCTGCGCGGCAAGGAAGGGCAGAAGACCATTACCATCGACCGCAATACCGGCGAAGCCAGCGAAATCGTCGATCGCCCGGCTGTGCAGGGCGACACCGTCATTCTTTCCATCGATTCTGTCATGCAGAAAATGATCGAGGAAAACTTCCCCCAGCAAATGCGCGACATGCCCGCAAACCGCTATACCGAAGTGCCTGTCGCGGGCGCGGTCGTGGTCATTGACGTGCACACAGGCGAAATCCTCGCCTCCGTCAGCTATCCGGGCTATGACATCACGCAGTACCAAATGAGGCTCGCCGAATGGTCCAACGATGAGACCGCCCCCCTGTGGAACCGTGCGCTCCAAGGCACGTATGAGCCCGGCTCCACCGCAAAGGTCTCCGTTTCCCTTGCTGCTTTGCAGGAGGGCGAAGCCTCCGCGGATTTTCATTTGCGCTGCACCGGAACGTATCGCTTTCTTGATATGACCTTCAACTGTCCGCAGCTCTTTCTGCATCGGGGCCGTCCTCTCAACCATGTGCGGGCCCTGGTGGATTCCTGCAACAGCTTTTACTACGAGATGGGCCGCCGCCTCGGCTACGCGAGGATCAATGCCTATCGCCTTGCGTTGGGCCTTGGCCAGCACACCGGCGTCGAACTCCCCGAGCAGCCCGGCATCATGGACTCCGAAGAATTCCGCAGGCAGCTGGGCCAGAACTGGTACGCCGGCAACAATCTTCAAACTGCCATCGGCCAGGGCAATCTCTTTACGCCAATTCAGCTCGCGGTCCATACCGCCACTGTCGCAAACAAAGGCGCCCGCATGCAGGCCCATTTCATTCAGTCCATCCGCCGCGCTGGCTCAAACGAGCTCGTCCGGGCCACACAGCCGGAGGTCCTCGGAAATGCAGGCATCGACCACGCGCACTTTCAAGTTGTCCACCAGGCCATGATGGAGCTCTGCACCAACTTCAGCAGCTCGCCGGGCCGCTTCTTCGTGGACCTCCCCGTCATCGTCGCGGGCAAAACAGGCACCGCTCAAGTGACCCGCCAAATCAATGGCCGCATGGAACGCGTCACCAACGGAATATTCATGTCCTTCGCTCCCTACGACAACCCCGAAATCGCTATCATCTCCGTAGGCGAAGGCTGTAAAAGCTCCGTGCCCGTCGTCCCAATCCACCGCGACATCTACCAATACTACTTCGGTACCCTCGACCAAATGGCAAGGCCACAAAGAGAAAACGTGTTGTTGTGACATATGGCAATGCGCCTCTACGCCTCAAAATCTAACAGCTAAGGCCTAACACTCATGTCTACCATCGCGGCAATTGCTTCTTCCGGCACCATCGGTGTGGTTCGCGTCAGCGGCCCCGCCGCAATTATTATCGCAAAAAAGCTGTTTCGCCCTAAAAAACGTCTGGACTGGAGCGCTTTACAGCGCTGCCACATGGCCTATGGGATATTGCAAGAGCCTGTACCGGCTACAAACAAGAGGCAGAATTCAGTCGGGGATCAGTGGAGCAACGCGGATTTTCGTGACTTGATTAGGCCGCGGGTGATAGATGAATGTATTTGCCTTATATTTCCGTCTCCCCGCAGCTACACCGGCGAAGATGTCGTCGAATTTCAGTGCCACGGCGGCCCTGCCGTTATGCGCCGCGCCCTCGAAGCCGTCTTTGCCGCCGGAGCCCGTCCCGCGGAACCCGGCGAATTTACCCGCCGCGCCTACCTCAATGGCCGCATTGACCTTGCAAAGGCCGAGGCTGTCATGCAGCTTGTCGCGGCGAATTCCGAACAAGCCGCTCGGGCCGCGAATGCTGCTTTGGGCGGCGCGCTCAGTCAGCGCATTGAGAGTATTCGCAATCAACTTATCGCCATTATGGCGCATATCGCCGCCTGGGTTGATTACCCTGAAGACGATATCCCCGCCCTGGGTGATGATGAACTAAGCACAGCGATCAACGTCGCCGCTTCCAATCTAAAGGCTCTGCTCGAAAAATCACACCTCGCGCAGGTTATGCTTTGCGGTGTGAACACCGTCCTCGTTGGCAAACCCAACGTCGGCAAGTCCAGCCTGATGAACATGCTCACGGGCTACGACCGCTCCATCGTCACAGAGCTTCCCGGCACCACGCGCGACACCGTCACCGAGACCATCCAGCTTGGCTCTCTCACGCTCCGCCTGACAGACACTGCGGGCCTTCGCGATACCCAGGAGCGCATCGAAGCCGCAGGCGTCCAACGCAGCCGCGCCGCACTCGCCCAGGCCGATTTGTTATTGGCAGTCTGCGATGCCTCGGCGCCTCTCACAGGTGAAGACCACGCCCTGCTTTCCCTTTGCGATCCGAACCGTACAATACTCATCAGGAATAAGTGCGACCTTGGATCGAATTGGACTCAACACGAGCAATTTGCTTGCGTGGATATGTCTGCCTTAAAAAGTACAGGCCTCGATTCTCTCGCCGCAGCCGTAGAGCTGCTGCTCAACGCATCCGATTTCTCACCGCATGAAGCCATTCTTGCCAATCGCCGCCAGAGCGACTGCGCGGCGCAAGCCCTTGCCGCCCTTGAGGAAACCCTCGCCGCCCAGCGCAGCGGCTATTCTCTCGATGCCATCTCCATTTGCATTGAGGATGCCATCCAGGCCCTCTACTCTCTCACTGGCGAGCGCGCAACGGATGCCGTCGTCGATGAAGTCTTCGCAAATTTCTGTGTAGGAAAATAAACGGACTATAAAAGAGTGCCGCGGAGCAACAAAATGTTTCACGTGAAACAATCGGAGAATATATGAGTCAAAATCACTATGATATCATCATCATCGGCGCAGGCCATGCGGGCATCGAAGCTGCCCTTGCCTCGGCACGCCTTGGCTGCCGCACGGCTATTTTTACAATCAACCTCGACGCCCTCGGCAACATGCCCTGCAACCCCTCCATTGGCGGCAGTTCCAAAGGCCACATTGTCCGCGAAATCGACGCCCTGGGCGGTGAAATGGCCCTTGCTGCTGACGAAACCGCCATCCAGTGCCGTGTGCTGAATTTGGGGAAAGGCCCTGCTGTCCACAGCTTGCGCGCCCAGGTGGATCGAAGAGCCTATGCGGACACCATGAAATTTCGCCTCGAAAATCAAGCGAATTTAGATTTGAAGCAGGCTGAGATAGTTTCGATACGCAGGGGCGATAACCTGTCGCCCGGTGACATGCACACATGGCACATCACCACACGCACCAATACCCATTACACCTGCGCTTGCCTTATTCTCGCCACCGGTACTTTTCTCCGCGCCCGCATCCACATCGGTGAACACAACCACGAAGGTGGGCCAGACGGCATGCCGGCCTCAACCGAGCTCAGCAAGGCCCTTGAGGCGTTGGGCATTCCGCTCCGGCGCTTTAAAACAGGCACCCCCGCGCGGGTCAACCGGCGCTCCATTGATTTTTCCTTGACTCAAATGCAACCGGGCGATATAGAGGCTGAGCCGTTCTCCTTCGCTACAGAGGAAAGCCCCAGGCAACTGACCGCCTGTTATTTAACCTACACCACAGAAGAAACGAAACGCGTTATTCAGGCGAACCTGCATCGGTCGCCTATGTACAGCGGAAATATCGAGGGCATCGGTGCGCGCTATTGCCCCAGCATCGAAGACAAAGTTGTCCGCTTCGCCGAAAAAGAGCGGCACTCGCTGTTCATCGAACCCTGTGGCCTGCGCACCAACGAAATGTATCTGCAAGGCGTATCTTCCTCACTGCCCGAAGAAGTGCAGCTGGCTTTCCTGCGCACCATCCCCGGCCTTGAAAATGTCGAGGTTATGCGCCTGGCCTATGCGATTGAATACGATTGCGTTGATCCGCTCACCCTGCGTGCAACGCTTGAATTCAGGGATTTCCCCGGCCTGTTTGGCGCGGGGCAGCTCAATGGCTCCAGCGGCTATGAGGAAGCCGCTGCGCAGGGGCTTATCGCGGGCATCAGCGCGGCCCATAAGGTCCTGGGTCGCCCGCCTTTCACATTGAAACGCAGCGAGGCTTATATCGGCATCCTCATCGATGACCTCGTCACCAAGGGCTGCGACGAGCCCTACCGCATGATGACTTCCCGCGCCGAATACCGCCTCCTCCTCCGGCACGATACCGCGGACCGAAGGCTCATGCCCTGCGGTTATCAGCTTGGCCTGATCTCCCGGGCGCGATATGATGCCTACCTGGAAAAACAGCGATTGATCGAAGCGGAAAAGCAACGTGTTGCTGGCACAAAAATCATGTGGGAGGGGAAGAAGGTTCCCATTGCCGAGCTGCTTCGCCGGCCCCGGTTGAGCTATGCCGTGCTTGAGCCCCATGACTCGGAGCGGCCAGAGCTCCCGCGTGATGTCATTCTCAATGTTGAAACTGACATCAAATACGAAGGTTACCTCAAGCGCCAGGAAGCGCAGGTTCGAGAAATGAACCGCCTGGAAGATGTTACCCTGCCGCATGATTTTGATTATAATTCCATTGCTGCCCTGCGCATTGAGGCGCGCCAGAAGCTTAGCAATGCAAGGCCCGAGACGCTTGGGCAAGCCTCAAGGATTTCGGGCGTGAACCCTGCGGATGTGCAGGTGTTAATGATAGCCTTGGGAAGGAAATGTTTCACGTGAAACATGTGCGTAGAGATGCATTGCCATGCGTCTCTACAGTTGCGGAAGGAGTGCTTATACTAATCCTGAATTAAATCATAGACAATATCCAATCACGCCCAGAAATACTTTTGACCTTGTCATGTGGCAGAGCGCGGATGGTTTCACCTAATCTTTCTAAGACAGCTATTAACGATGGG
>Ga0123353_10005017_pt1 | contig 17252 bp, 13 predicted proteins | sample TergutLab28metaG_3_FD_92763 | JGI IMG/M metagenome (GOLD analysis project Ga0123353, IMG submission 92763) | Labiotermes labralis P3 segment gut microbial communities from Petit-Saut dam, French Guiana - Lab288 P3 | ecosystem: Host-associated > Arthropoda: Insects > Digestive system > Gut ...
GTGGTACACCAACCCCGTCCCTCTGTACCACACCCCGGACGCATTTTGCTGATACTGAATACGGTGACCTGGGAACCTTGCAAAACATCAAGCCGGGGCCTGCCTATGAGATTTGGGTAATCGAAGGGCAATACGGAGAGCTCAACATACCGGCGGTAGCTGAGTATATTGTTGAGGAGAGCCCTGAGCAGATAACTCTCAGTTTGCCCAGGGGCTTTATTGAGATCACGACAAAGGGCCAAGGAGGTGCCAGTCATGAGGATTGAGACGCTCAGTGTTTTTCCGGAGATGTTTGAGACCGTGATGGCTACCTCTATTTTGGGCAGGGCGCGCGATAAGGGAGCCTTGGAGTATGTTGGGCATGACCTGCGCACGTGGACTCACGACAATCACCGAACCGTGGATGACGAGATCTATGGGGGAGGTCCGGGTCAGCTCATGAAACCTGAGCCGGTTTTTGAGGCGCTTGATGAGCTGTTGGCAACTGAGCCGGCCAAGGTGATTATCTTCACTCCGCAAGGCAAGACCTTTGACCAGGCTATGGCTCAAGAACTCGCCCTGGAGCAGCGACTCATCATGATCTGCGGGCGCTACGAAGGTTTTGACGAGCGCGTCTATACGCTTGCGGATGCCTGCATCTCTCTAGGCGACTACATCCTCACCGGCGGAGAGCTGGCTGCTATGGTGGTAAGCGATGCAATCTGCCGCTTGCTGCCAGGCGTTTTAGGAGACGAGCAGTCAAATGCAGACGAGAGCTTTTCTGAAGGGCTCTTGGAGTACCCGCAATACACACGTCCGGCCTCGTACCGAGGTATGGAGGTGCCAGAGGTTTTACTGAGCGGCAACCACGCAGCCATAGCAAAGTGGCGCCGCGAAATGTCTATAATCAAAACAACAGAACTCCGCCCAGACTTATTGAGTGAAGAGTTAAGAATTAAGAATGAAGAATGAAGGAAGAAACAAGCTTAAGGATCAGCCATGACATTCCAAGAAATAATTCTGAAACTGCAGGAATACTGGGCCGCGCACGGTTGCGTGGTTTTGCAGCCTTATGATAACGAAGTGGGAGCCGGCACCTTTCATCCGGCTACTACCTTGCGTTCGCTGGGGCCCGAGGCCTGGAAGACGGCCTATGTGCAGCCAAGCCGCCGACCCACCGATGGCAGGTATGGCGAGAACCCCAACCGCTTGCAGCACTATTACCAGTTTCAGGTGATTATTAAGCCCTCGCCGGATGACATTGTTGAGCTTTATCTGGATTCCCTCAAAGTCATTGGCATAGAACCCCAGCACCACGATGTGCGCTTTGTTGAGGATGACTGGGAGAGCCCCACGCTCGGCGCCTGGGGCCTTGGCTGGGAGGTCTGGCTCAACGGCATGGAGATTACGCAGTTCACCTATTTTCAGCAGGTGGGAGGCTTGGAATGTCGCCCGGTGCCGGCAGAGCTCACCTACGGCCTTGAGCGGCTTGCCATGTACATCCAGGGGGTAGACTCTATCTTTGACATCATTTGGTCTAGGGATAAAGACGGATCCGTGTTTACCTACGGCGATGTCTTTCTGCAAAACGAGCGCGAATTCTCCGAGTATAATTTTGAGATAGCTGATACTGCTCTTTTGATTAGCAATTTTGATAACTACGAGAAGGAATGCCAACGCATCCTTGAAGCGGGCTTGGCGCTGCCGGCCTATGACTGCGTTTTAAAATGCTCGCACGCCTTTAACCTGCTTGATGCCCGTGGCGCTATTTCCGCCACCGAGCGCATGGGCTACATCCTCAGAGTACGAACACTCGCCAAGGCCTGCTGCGAAGCCTATTTGGTACAGAGTGTGGGACAGAGGGACGGGGTTGGTGTGGTACAGAGGGACGGGGTTGGTGTACCAAATTCGGAGAATTTGGGACACCAACCCCGTCCCTCTGTACCACACCAACAAGAAGAAGCACCCGCCACAGGCCTGGGAGTCAATGTGCAGGCTGCGCCGCATGATCCGGCTATGCTCATTCTTGAGATTGGCTGCGAGGAGATACCCTCAACGCCGCTTTATCGCGCAACGGAGCAGCTGGCAGTGCTGGCCAAGGAGGCTTTTGCTGAGGCCCGCCTTGAGCATGGAGAAATCACTACGCGCTCTACCCCTCGCCGCATCATCCTTGAGGTCAAGCGGCTTGCCACCAGCTCAACCCCGCTGGTGCAGCGGTTTCGTGGTCCGGCGGTGTCGTTGGCCTATGACGAAGAAGGCGAGCCCACCAAGGCGGCTCTTGGTTTTGCGCGCGGTAAAAACCTCGACGTGCGCGAACTCCTCAAGGCAAAAGAAGGTGACACCGAATACGTCTTTGCGCACGTGGAGCAAATCGCGCGCCGCACCGACACCCTGCTTCCCAAAATCCTGCTCTCGCTTGTTGAGTCTATCCAGTGGCCCAAGTCGCAGCGCTGGGGTTCCACAGAAGAGAGCTTTGCGAGGCCTGTGCGCTGGCTGTGCGCGCTTTGGGGACCCACGGTCATCCCCTTCAGTTTTGCGGGAGTCAATTCCGGGCGCCTGACCTGGGGTCACCGGCTCATCGCCAATGAATATGTGGAGACTCCCTCTGCCGAGGACTTGGCCTCCTACCACACCAAGCTCTGGATAGTGGACTCGGCCGAGATGCGCGCCGGACACATCAAGGCGCAGATTAAGATGATTGAAGATGAGAGCGGCCTTAAGGCCTATGTGCCGAGCGAAATCCTCGCTGAGGTCATCAATCTGGTGGAGTTTCCCACCACGCTTCTGGGCACCTTTGACGAGGAATTTCTCTCGGTGCCTTCCGAGATTATCATCGATGCCATGCTCAAGCACCAGCGCTATTTTCCGCTGTATAACGCCGAAGGGGCTCTCTCCAATATGTTTTTGGTGGTGAGCAACGGGCACCCCGCCTACAATTCGGACATCATTGCTGGACACGAGCGCGTGATTCGTCCGCGCCTGGCCGATGCCCAGTTCTTCTATAAAGAAGACCTCAAGCGCCCGCTGGAGTCCTACGTGGAAAACCTCAAGAACGTGGTGTTTCACGAGAAGCTCGGCACCTCTTATGACAAGGTGCAGCGGGTGGTTAAGCTCGCCGCCTTCTTGGCAAAACAGGCCGGCCTTGACGGTGAAATTCAAGCCAAGGTAAGCCGCGCCGCGCTCTTGGCCAAGGCAGACCTGGTGACCAACGCAGTAGTTGAGTTCACGGCGCTGCAAGGGGTCATGGGCGCCTACTATGCCGAGGCCGCCGGCGAGGAGCCGGAGGTAGCCCTTGCCATCAAGGAGCACTACCGCCCCCGCTTTGCCGGTGACGAGATTCCCAGCACCGAGATTGGCCAGCTGGTTGCCGTGGCCGACAAGCTCGACACCATCGTGGGTGTCTTTGCCGCCGGGCAGCCGCCAACGGGCTCCTCTGACCCCTTTGCCCTGCGCCGTAGCGCCATTGGCATCATCGCCATTTTGCTCGACGGGCCTGCCGTGAGCCTCTCGGTTGCCCTTGAGGCTGCCGTTGAAGGTCTGGGTGCAATTCCGGCTCAGTATGACCCGCTTGAGGTCATTGCCGCCGTACGTGAGTTCTTTGTTACGCGCTTGGAGGTCATCGCCCGCGATAAAGGCCTCAGCGCCGACGCGGTTGCCGCGATTTTGAGCTGCGGCATCATTGAGCCCGCTCAGCTGATATCGCGCGGAGAAGCCTTGGTTCTGGCCCGCGAAAAGCAGCCGGAGCTCTTTGACGACCTGGCCACCGCCTATGCGCGCGCCAACAACCTCCGTGACACAGAAGCAGGCATCAAAGTCACAGAAAAGCTCTTTGGCGAAGCAGAAAAAGCCCTGGCCTTTGCCATCGACAAAGCCGATGAAGGCGTGCGCGTTGCCCTTGAAAAGGAAGACTACGCCTTTGCCCTCACCTGCCTGGCAACACTCAGAGCTCCTATCGACCGCTTCTTTGAGGATGTCATGATCATGACCGATGATGAACGCCTGCGCGCTAACCGTCTCGCTCTGCTGAACCGCTTTGTAGCCGTCTTCAAAGACGTAGCTGACTTTGGCAAGCTCGTTAAATAAGTCTTTCTGTGTCATACTGATACCATGCAACCGATTTTGGTCATAAGCGATTCCTTGGGCGACAGTGCGGCGTCGATAGTTGAGGCAGCCGCCACTCAGTTTGAACTCGATGAGATGGTGATTGAGCGGCTTCCCAATGCCACGGCAATCGATCCTATCATGGCGTTTATTGAGCACTCGCAGCAGAAGTATCCCAACACAGCCCTCATTGCCTTTTTTACCTTTACCAACCCTGACCTCAGCATTCAAACCAAGCAGCTGCTGGGCGAACTGGGGATAGAATACGTGGATGTGCTGGGACCGGCCATGAACGCCCTTGCCAGTGTGAGCGGCCAGATGCCTCTGAGCCAGCCGGGGCTGATTCACAAAACCGACGAGGACTACTATAAGCGTATTGAAGCTATAGAGTTTGCCGTGAGCCATGATGACGGCCGCAATACCCAAGATCTGGTTAAGTCAGACATTGTAGTGATTGGGTCTTCAAGAACCTCCAAAACACCACTTTCCATTTATCTGGCAACGCAAGGCTACAAGGTAGCTAACGTGCCGCTGGCCCTGGGAACCGAACCGCCCAAAGAACTCTATGACGTGGAGATAAGCCGCCTGTTTGGACTGACCTCTAAACCGGAGCTTTTGGCGCGCATCCGCAAACAACGCCTCGGAAATGCCCAGATTGTGGCAGGCGACTACGCCAGCCTTGATTACGTCAAAAAGGATCTGGAAGAAGCACGCTACTATATGCGCACGCTGGGGTGTATCGTTATTCGCACTGATAACAGAGCTATAGAAGAAGCTGCTGCAGAGATTGTGCGCTATTACTCAGCAGTGCATTCAATCGATAATATGGCAGGCCGATGACGTTTTCCAGGTCTCCCTCAATCTTCAGAACCTGCTTGCCCCACATGCCTTGAATCGCATAGCTGCCGGCCTTGTCAAAGGGCGGCTCGCTGCTTAAATAGTCCTCAATCTCTTCTAGACCGTATGCGCCAAAATGCACGGTGGTCACGTCAGCCAAGGTGACGCGGCGCTCTGTAGCAAGGTCAATAAGCGCAACTCCGGTGACTACCTTGTGCTCGGTGTTGCAGAGTGCCTGCAGCATGCGCACTGCGTCCGCGTGATCTACGGGTTTTCCCAGCATGCCCAGCTCTGCATGACAGACGATGGTGTCGGCTGCGAGAATAAGGGCATCTTCAGGGACCAAAGAGCTGCCTTGCAGCTGCTCATACACGGCCTCTGCCTTAAGCAGCGCCAGCTGCTGCGCCAACTCCTCTGGCAACAGCCCGCCCGGCAGAGTAGCAGCCAGCACCTCCTCATCAACTTCAGGGGTCAAAACCTGCGGCTCAATGCCGTGGGCACGCAGTATCTCAAGCCGCCGCGGAGACGCAGAGGCCAGCACAATATGTTGCAGAGTGATATCCATAGGATAAAGATTGTAACCTCTGAACGGTCAACTTGCACTATGCTTACAATCTCACACTTGTTTTATTCTCAGGTGTGTTATAGTTCCTTTATATCAATCCCCCTTTATAGCCTCATTACAGCCAGTTCCCAATCTTTTACAAACAGCAAAGGCATAGTATATGAGGGGTAAATCCGGAAAGGAATAGAGCTTTGAAGTTCTTTTTAGACACGGCTAGCCTTGATGAGATCACTGAGGCTGTCAGCTGGGGAGCTGTGGCCGGCGTAACAACCAACCCCACCCTCTACGCCAAAATCGGCGGCAAACTCCAAGACTTTGAGCAACACATCAAGAAGATCTGCTCATTGGTGCCGGGGCCGGTGTCGGCAGAGGTTGACGCGGCGGACGCCCAGAGCATGATAGCTCAGGGTAGAGCGCTTGCCGCCCTCGCAGATAATGTGGCTGTTAAGGTGCCCATGACGCTCAGCGGCCTGGCCGCCACACGCGCGCTTGCCAATGAGGGTATTGAGGTGAACATGACCCTGGTATTCTCCGTGCCGCAGGCCATCATGGCTGCCCGCGCCGGTGCCCGCTTTGTGAGTCCATTCGTTGGACGATTTGACGACATCGCAGAAGATGGCATTGAGCAACTTGCCAATATCGTGGCGGCGTTGCATAATTACGATTTCAGGGACGTGGGACCAAAGGGTCAGAGTATTGAGGTGATAGCAGCTTCAATCCGCAACCCCAACCACGTAACCCAGGCAGCATTACTAGGGGCAGACATTGCAACTGTTCCCTTTGGCGTACTGAAGAAATGCGCCGAGCACCCCCTAACAACTAATGGTCTAGCTGCCTTTGCAGCAGATTGGGAGAAAGTGAAACAAGCATGACCGAAACACTCGACACAACATTGATGATGGACGCCGTAGAACCCGTGCAGGCTCGCCCCGCACCCACGCGCAAGCCGCGCCGGGGCACCAGGGAAAAGCCGCAGCCCGAGGAATCCGAGGCGAGCGCTGCAACAGAAGCGCCTGCCAAGCCCAGAAAAAAAGCTCGGGAGCCGATAGCAGTGGAGGCTGCTCCGGAATTTGCCGCAGAAGAGGAGGCGCCGCGCAGGCGTCGCACTACGCGTGTGAGCACGCGCGACACGGTGCGTGACAACGTGCGCGACAGCGGGCATAACGGACAGTCCTCCTCGCCAGGTGCGCAGGGCAATGGACAGCCCTCCGGCAAGGGCTCGTCAAAAGAGCGCAAGCAAAACCGCAAAAACCGCGAGATTGTTCCGCAAACAACCCGCGAAGACCTGGAAGAGCTCAAGGCAAGCGAGCTCCGTGCCAAAGCCATAGAGCTTGAGATTGACATGGCCGGCCTTGACATGCGCAAGCGCGGTGACCTCATTGAGGCAGTGCTTGCGGCAAGCATGAAGGCCGAGGGCTTTATTGAATGCGCCGGCTTGCTCGATCTGCTGCCCGAGGGCTACGGCTTTTTGCGCACGAGTGGTTACCTTCCCGGCGAAACCGACGTCTACGTGGGCATGAGTACCATCCGCAGAAACGGCCTCCGCAAGGGAGACTGGATTACCGGCCAGGTGCGCCCCTCGCGCGAAAACGAAAAGTTTGCCGCCCTGCAGCGCATTGACAGCGTCAACGGCGCTCCTTTGGAGGAGTTGCAGCATCGTCTCAAGTTTGCCGACCTCACCCCTGTGTATCCCGACGAGCGCCTGCTGATGGAGCACAGCTCAAACGCCATCACCGCGCGCACCATTGATCTGGTAGCGCCCATTGGCAAGGGCCAACGTGGGCTCATCGTTTCGCCACCCAAGGCGGGCAAGACCACCATTCTCAAGGACATCGCCGCGGCCATCAGCGCCAATGACCCGGGGGTATACCTCATGTGCCTTCTGGTGGATGAGCGCCCTGAAGAGGTCACCGACATGGAGCGCTCTATTAAGGGAGAGGTGGTTTCCTCAACCTTTGACATGCCGTCTGAAAATCACATTGCGGTGGCAGAGCTCGTCATTGAGCGGGCAAAGCGCCTGGTAGAGAACGGCCGCGACGTGGTGATTCTCCTGGATTCCATCACGCGTTTGGCTCGCGCCTACAACCTGGCTCAGCCAGCTTCTGGCCGCATCCTCTCCGGCGGTGTTGACTCCACAGCCTTGTATCCACCCAAGCGCTTCTTGGGCGCGGCGCGTAACATTGAGGGCGGTGGCTCTTTGACAATTTTAGCCTCGGCGCTCATCGACACCGGCTCCAAGATGGACGAGGTTATCTTTGAGGAGTTCAAGGGCACCGGCAACATGGAGCTCAAGCTCGACCGTGATCTCTCTGACCGCAGGGTATTCCCCGCAATTGATCCGGTTTCCAGCGGCACCCGCAAAGAAGAGCTGCTCCTTGATCCGCAAGAGGCCCCGCTCATCTGGGCCGTACGTCGCATACTTGCCAACATCGGCAACACCGAGCGCGCTATGGAGATGCTCATCAAGAGCCTCAAGCAAACCAACACCAACGCAGAGTTCCTGCTCAAAACAGCGCGCAAGGCACAAGCCAAAAGCAGCGACACCGTAACACTGTAAAGATTTGTGATAGACTATCACGGTTTGTTATCCCCAGTTCTGCTTGGAAACCAGAACAACTTAGAGGAGTAAGAATGAGAAAAGGAATTCACCCCGATTATGTCGAGGCAACGGTACGTTGCTCGTGTGGCAATACCTTCATGACTCGGGCCACTAAGCCCGAACTGCGCGTGGAATTGTGCAACGCTTGTCACCCTTTCTACACAGGACAACAGAAGTTCGTTGATACCGGCGGACGCGTTCAGCGCTTTGCCGATAAGTACGGCTCTGCGGCCAACGCCGTTTCTGAGCGCGAAGCCGCCAAGAAGGCTGAGAAGGCCGCTGCCAAGCAAGCTGCCGAGGCAGAGGCCCAGGCTGCTCGCGAGGAAAGAGCCGCCAAGAAGGCCGAGAAAACAGCTCGTTACGCTGACAAGGCCTCTCGTGAAAAGGAAAGAGAAGCCAAGGCTGCCAAGGAAGACTCCGGCGTGGATGCTACTGCTGAGGAAACTGCCGCTGTTGAGGCCATCCTTGATGAGGCTCCTGTTGCTGAAGCTCCCGTCGAGGAAGCTCCCGCCGAGGAAGCTCCCGCTGAGGATGCTCCCGCCGAAGAGCCTGCTGCTGAGGAAGCTCCCGCTGAGGAAGCCGCTGCTGAGGAAGCTCCCGCCGCTGAGGATGCTCCTGCCGAGTAGTCAACACTCCAACAACTAAACTATATCCTGCTGAACACACACGGTATGCTGAATTAAACAGAGAGGGGTGCCTCATGCAGGTATCGTTGCTTTATCACACACTGGAACCTGAGCGCGCAGTTGCAACGGCGGCACGGCTTTGCTATGCGCCCATTGGCGCGGCTGAGCTCATGGAGACCATGAGCGAGGAGGACGTGAGCAAGGTTCTCAAGGTGATAATGAAGTCCGGGCACCATTCTGCGCTTGAGCACGCCAGTTACACCTTTGCCATTGACGGGGTGAGCAGGGCGCTGACCCATCAGCTGGTGCGTCATCGCATAGCAAGCTTCAACCAACAAAGCCAGCGCTACGTGGCGCTGACCGGCGAGCCGGAAGTGATTATTCCAGAGACCATCAGTAAAGACGCGGAGCTTGCTGCCGTCTTCCATACCGCCATCGACACGGCCTATAACACCTACCAGTCCTTGCTTGACGCAGGCGTGCCCGCCGAAGACGCGCGCTATATCCTACCCAACGCCTGCATCTCCAAGATAGTGGTAACGATGAACGTGAGAGAGCTCCTTCACTTTATTACGCTCAGATGCTGCCGCCGGGCACAGTGGGAGATCCAAGAGCTGGGCAACAAGATGCTTGAGCTCGTGGAGCCTACTGCCCCATACATCTTTATGGATGCCGGCGCGCCCTGCAGGCGCGGCGACTGCCCAGAGGGCAGCATGACCTGCGGCGAGCCATTTGAAAGGATCAAACGTCCTTGAGTGAAGACATTAAACAGAGCAACGAAAAACTAGCCGCTGCCTATGACGAGAGCGGCAAGATCTGTCGCACGCACGTAGGTGGCCAGGCGCTCCTTGAGGGCATTATGATGCGCGGCCGCTATAACTGGGCGCTCGCCGTGCGCAAACCTAACGGCACCATTCACGTTGAGGAGCACGACCTGGTGAGCGGCAGGGACAAAAACACCTGGATGTACAAGCCGGTAGTGCGCGGCTGTACTTCACTGGTTGAGTCGCTGGCTTTGGGTTATAAAGCCTTGGAGATTGCCGCCAATCATGCCTTCGATGAAGAAGAGCTTGAGGAGTTAGCGCTGGATTTGCCGACCCCGCCAGCGAAATACCTAGATGTTGAGATTGCTCTTGCGGTAATTGAGCAGTGGGCAGCGGAAAACAAAAATCCGTCACTCCGACCCCCGAGCCGGAGTCTTGAACTTGCAGGAAAGATTCCGGGTCAAGCCCAGAATGACGGGGAAGGTCAAGCCCAGAGTGAAGACGCGGTTGCATTAGTTGCAGCAGCAGCTGATGTTCAAGAGCCAGAGGCAATAATTGCGGCAGCAGCACTTGAGCCTGCCCTGGAGGCAATTGAGGCGGTGGCTGAGGAGGAGGTTAAGAAATCTGAGGCGGCCATGCCTAAGGCGGTTATGACGGGAGCCATGATAGTGGGCATGCTGTTGGGTGTCACGATATTCATCGTGGTGCCGGCCATCCTCACCAACCTGATAGTGGGCGACTATGCCGATGACACCCTGCTTTGGAATTTGGTTGACGGCGTTATTCGCGTGATTATCTTTATTGGCTACATCTTTCTCATTGGGCGGATGAGCGACATCAGGCGCATGTTTGGCTACCACGGTGCCGAGCACAGAACCATTCACTGTTACGAGCGAGGCCAAGATCTTACCGTGGCTAATGCCCAGAGTTATCCGAGCCTCCACGTGAGGTGCGGCACCGCCTTTATGCTCATGACCATGATAATCGCCATCTTTGTTTTTACCATCGTGCCGATTAATCTGCTGATAGACGGGCTGGGCATTCAAAACGACATTCTGCGCCTGATCATAGTGATTATCAGTCGCATTCTCCTGCTTCCCTTGATTGCGGGTCTTGCCTATGAGTTTACGGTTAAGTGGGCTGGCAACCGTCCCGATAATCCCCTGGTCAAGGTGATACTGTGGCCCGGTTTGCAGCTGCAGCGCCTCACCACCAATCCGCCGGACGATGGCATGGTTGAGTGCGCCATTGCCGCCATGAACGCCGTTTTGGCGCGCGAGGTTCTGGAGGCTCAAAAGATTTCTGGTGTGGTAAAAAGCGCAGAGCCTGAGCTAGCTTTAAAAGAAGCCCCCGAGCAGGAGGCTCAAAAGGTAGCAACATGACCGCTGAAAAGCAAAAGAAAAGTAAGTTTTGGCCTTTCTTCATCAATTTATCTCGGGGACTTGCTGCGTTTTTAGCCCTATATTCCCTCCTCTCGCTGGCAGCCGTTGCCATCTTTGGTGCGTACAACCAAAATGTCTGGTGGATCAACACCGGCTTTTTGCCGCATATGGTCTCTGTGCTCACACAGATATTCCTCACGGGGGCTCTCGGCTTTTTTGCCGTGCATGTTCCCCAGAACCTCGCCGCCCGTGGAGCGGTGGCCGTCCCCGTGTGCTTTGGGCTTTTTGTGGCGGTATTCAACACCATCGATGTGTATATGCTGGCCGCCTCGGGGGCAATAATCCTGGGATTTCCTCTGCCCTTTTCTTTCTTTGTGAGTGTGACGTTTCTCTGCATTCTCATCAGCGCATTTTTTGGGCACAGCTATCTGGAAAAATCACGCAAGCCCTCTAAGGGCAGCACTTTTACCACCATGTCCTTCACTATCTTGGTGGTGTTCTTTCTCTTTCCTCTGGGGCAGATTAACTGTTTTGGTACCACGGACTACCGGGTTAAGGTTGATGCGGCTGTGGTCTTTGGAGCGCAGGTGTATCCCAGTGGAGTGCCCTCGCAAACCTTGCAAGACCGCCTGGACACCGCAATAGAGTTTCATCAAGAAGGCTTTGCTCCTGTGTTGGTGATGAGCGGTGGCATTGATGCCGGCGGCACCAACGAGGCAGAGGCCATGAGAGACTATGCAATTGAGAGAGGGGTGGCGCCCGAGGCCATCATCATCGATCAATATGGTTCAACCACCCAGCAAACGGCAAGAAATACGGTGAAATCCCTGCAGGAAGCCGGCTTTACCAAGGTTGCCACGGTGAGCAATTTCTACCACCTTGCCCGTATCAAGATGCTGTACTTAACAGAAGGCATGGACGTGGTCACCGTACCAGCCAAAGAAGTAAAATCCACTGCGTATCCTTTATTCAATGTTATGCGCGAGATCCCCGGTTGGTGGTACTACTGGATCCAAAATCTGATAAAATAGCGTAAAAGAGCCCACGACACCGCTCTGTGGTGTCGCAATGCAGCAGTAGAGGAGTTCCCCAGCGTTTGGCGCTTCTCTTAACACACCGGAGGGCACAGTTGAGCAATAGCAATCAAGGTAAAAAACAGACTACCGCTCGGTCTTCGCGCGCCAAAAGCAAAAAGGCTGATGCAACAACCGCCAAGGCGCGGAGCAATAACTCTCTGGCCGCCTCTCAGCCGGAGAAAAAGCCCCTGCTGGGGCCGCAGGCAAAAAACGACCTGATGGGTTTGGTCTTTGTCATAGTAGCCCTGGTGCTGCTCGTTATTGTGTTTCTTCCGTCCAATGCCATAGGAGCAAAGTTGCTCTCAGAAGGCCTTAGAATCATCTGCGGGCAAGGCGCAGTGATACTGCCCTTTCTCTTGCTGGCCTGGGCGGTGAGCTTCTTTTTAAAGAGGCGCCTCAGCTATTCAACCCTGCGCCTGATTCTGGGATTGGCCGTAATCTTTGTGGCTTTGATTTCGGTGTTTGCCGTGTTAACTCCGGGGGCTGCCGCAGACCCGGCCAAACTGTTTGACTCAAAGCTGCTCCCCCAGGGTGGAGGCTATGTGGGCGGGGCTTTAGCCTGGGTGTTGCTGACGTTGATAGGTCAGGCACCAACCATGATTATCCTCATTGGTCTGGTGCTCATTGGTCTGGTGCTCATAGGGCTTTCAATCACCGGTTTGGTGGAGTGGCTGATTCAATCTTTCAAAGACCGCGGCAAACGTGGTGACGATATACCGCTTCCGGGCTCGCCTCTGCTGGATGAGAATGCCCCAGCACCCTCCAGTGGCAGCGCGTACCAGATGGGCCCCGCACAAAATGGTGCGGCTTCTGCCGGGGGCAGGCATTCCGGTGCAAAGGGGGTTCTGCCGCCGTACACCAAGGCTATGGGAGTGCCCCAGCTTGAGCATACGGTGTATCGCCCCAGCAGTGAGCCTTATGGGGAGGATGCAGCCTTGGAGCCCACCGAGCTGGGGTCTGCACGCCGCCGTTTAGCTGACATCGGCAACGTGGATGACTATGACTTTGAGGCGCGCACAACGCTTTTGAACAGAAGCGGGAGCATGCTTGAGGGCGAAGAGCGTGGCCCTCTGGATGACCAGGCTTTTGTGGGCGACGCTGGAAGTGCTGCCGGCGACCACGCGCCTGAGACGGCACTGCTCCCCAACGCTTCTGCCAAGAAAAAGGGCAAAAAGCAAACGGATCGCTCTGCCTTGGCAAGCTCCTATACCTTGCCCAGCATGAAGCTGCTGCGGGTTTCGCGCGATAAAGCGCACACCAAGGCCGGCGCCTCTGAGCTGCGCACAACTGCCAACAGGCTGCAGGCCACCTTGGAGGAGTTTAATGTTGACGGGGAGGTTGTGGGCTGGATTGCCGGCCCCACCGTGACCCTCTACAAAATCAGCCTGGGAGAAGGCGTGCGCCTTAACCGCATCACCAACCTGCAAAGCGACATTCAGCTGGCCTTGGCGGCTGAGGCAATCCGCATTGTGGCTCCCATACCGGGGACTTCGCTCGTAGGCATTGAAATTCCCAATGCGGTGCGCAATGATGTGCTGTTGGGCGATGTGCTGGATTCTGCCCGTGACAGTGCCCTTGCCTTGGCTATTGGCAAAGACGTGGAAGGGGAGTCCATCGTTGCCGACCTGTCTACGATGCCGCACATGCTGATTGGCGGAACTACGGGCTCAGGTAAGTCGGTGGCGGTGAATGCCATTATCATGTCGCTGCTCATGCGCACAACGCCTGACGAGGTGCGCATGATTTTGATTGACCCCAAGCGGGTTGAGTTGACACTCTATAAAGGCATTCCTCACCTGTATGTGCCGGTGGTTACCGATGCCGGACAGGCTGCCAGTGCCCTGGCCTGGTGCGTTGCCGAGATGGACAGGCGACTCAAGCTCTTTGAGAAGCACGCTGTAAAGAACATCAAGCAGTTTAATGTGCGGGCAACAGAAAATCTCAAGAAGCTAGAAGAAGAAGCAAGGCGAGCTGAAGAGGCGCCCGAGTCGGCAGACAGCGCTCTGGATGCCGCCTTTGATGCAGATAACGGGGATGAGTTTTCTCCCCAAGCAACAGTGCCTTCTGACCAAGACGATGACGGTGGCGAGGAAGAGCTGGATATTACGGTAGAGCAAGAAAACCTCCGGGCAACCATACCCTATATTGTAATAGTGATAGATGAATTAGCAGATTTGATGATGTTGAACGGCAAGGAGGTTGAGACTGCGGTGAGTCGCCTCGCCCAGCTGGCGCGCGCCGCCGGGCTGCATTTGATTGTGGCCACTCAACGGCCTTCTACCAATGTCATCACCGGTCTCATCAAGGCAAACATCGTCAATCGCATTGCCTTTACCGTGGCATCTGGCATTGACTCCCGAGTCATCCTGGACTCGCAAGGCGCCGAGGACCTCATTGGCCTGGGAGACATGCTTTTCTCGCGCCCGGAGTACTCCAAGCCGGTGCGCATACAAGGCTGTTTGGTAAGCGAGCCCGAGATTGAAACCGTTGTGGAGTACTGGCGCAGCATGGGAGAAACCGACTATCACGAGGAGATTCTCTATACCGCTCCGGGCAACGGGCTCTCATCCGGCGGCCTGGGAGATGATTCCCTGGAGGATGACCCCCTGCTCTGGGAGGCGGCGGAGATAGTGGTCTCAACAAGAATCGGTTCTACCTCCACGCTGCAACGAAGGCTCAAAATTGGCTATGCGCGAGCCGGCCGCATCATGGACATGCTCGAGATGAAGGGCGTTGTGGGGCCACCCAATTCCTCCAAACCCCGCGAAGTACTCATAGACGACGTCCTCGACCTCGAAACCCTAAGAGCCTACGGGTAGGGGAGTTAAGAGCTAAGAGTTAAGAGAGAAGAGTTAAGGAGGAGAGTTAAGGAGGAGAGTTAAACTCTCAACTCTGTCAACTCTTCTCTCTTCTCTCTTCTCTCTTCTCTCTTAACTCTTCCCTCTATATGCTACACTTTTGGCAGTAATATTTACTTCTCTAGCTGCAAAAACAACCGCGTGGCATGGAGGCCAGTTGTCTGAAGCAACCTTTGGCGAACGATTAATGGAGGCACGGCGTATCAAGGGTGAGACCATCGAAGAGGTCTCTAATCAATTGCGCATCCGCCCCTCCATTATTCTTGCTATGGAAACGAATAATTTTTCTCATATGCCTCATAAAGGTTATGCGCGCAACATGATATCTTCTTACGCTCGCTACCTGGGGCTTGACTCCACGCGGATAACCGAGCAGTTTCTCAAGGAGTTTCGCAGGTGGGAGACCACCGGCAAGCCGGGGGCCACTAATAACATCAACAGGCTCACTCTTCCATCCAAGCGCAATGCCGAGCCGGCTGAGCCGATTTATGAGAGAGAGAGCAAGCCCGAAGGCAGGGAGCTGATTACTGCCGGAAAGCGCAATACCTACAGGAGCACCGTTTTTGGCGAAGATACCAGGCAAGAAACCGACAAGAGGTTCCGCCAACAGCTACGCCAAAACCAGGATGACCAGGGCCTGAGGCAGACCAATGCCACCAGGCGGGCACCGGGTAGAAGAACCGGCGCCGACAACCCCGCTCACCCCTCACACAGACTGCGTCCTAATGACTACACCGGCAAGCCGCCCAAAAAATCGATGTTTTCTGACGTTTCAAACACCTTGTCAAACCGCCCAACGATGATAGTTGTTGGCTTGGTGGTGGTCTTGGTGGTCTTTTTGATTCTCCTGGCGTTTCTTGCCAGCAGGTGTGCGAGCAATGACAGCGCATTTGTTCCGGTTACGGGAGTCACCGCCGAAGACGAGGGTTTGGATGAAGGCCAGGCGAGCTTGAGCCCCGCTGAGCTGGGGGCGCAGATTGCTGAGGATAATCGCTACGGACCCTTTGAGCTGGTTATTGAAATCAGCGGCGGCGCCTCTTGGGTGCAGATAGACATTGACGGCAATACGCCCTACGCAGAGATACTTGAGTCGGGCTGGAAGGGCACCTTTACCGTAACACAAGAAGCCAGCATCAATGCGGGAGCGCCGGGTTATGTGAAGGTCTTCAGAAATGGAATAGAGGTACCACTGGATACATCCAGCGGCGCGGGTCTTCTTGAGTTGAAAGTTGAGCAGCGTCCCATAGTTCAGAATGCGCAAACGGCAGATGCCGCAACGCAGCGATAAAACCCCTGTCACCCTGAGAAAGCGCAAAGTGCGTAATCGAAGGATCCCGGCAGCGATCTGATAGAACAAAAGAGTATTCGTTCAAATTTACCGAGAATTGAGAGTTGAGAAAACATGGCAAAAGACAGCAGTTTTGACGTAGTCTCCGAAGTAAACATGCAAGAGATTGATAACGCCTGGCAGCAGACAAAAAAAGAGCTCATACAACGCTATGACCTCAAGGACAGTGGCGCAAAGCTTGATTTGGACAAGCAGGCGGGAGCTTTTACGCTTACGGCGCCGAGCGAGTTTGTGGCCTCTCAGGTGCAAGATGTTCTCAACACCAAGCTCGTGCGGAGGAGCATTGACCTCAAGGCCTTGAGCTGGGGTGAGCCTCAGGGTGCCTCGGGCATGACTATCAAGATTCTTGGGAAGATAGTCTCCGGCATTGACAAGGATACTGCGGGGCGCATCAATAAAGACATCAGGGCCCTCAAGTTCAAAAACGTCAAGGTTGCCATAGAGGGCGAAAAGCTACGGGTCTCTTCTCCCAGTAAGGATGCCCTGCAAGAGGTCATTACCTTTCTCAAGGAGCAGGACTACGGGCAGCCGCTGCAATACCACAACTACCGATAGTCAAAGACAGAGGAACAGTTTTGACCTCAGAGCAGTCACAGGCTCCTCGCGTTGCCTTGCTTACCCTCGGTTGCCCCAAAAATGAGGTGGACAGCCGAACCATGCGCGGTTTACTTGAGGCGCGCGGCTATACGGTGACCGAGGGTGTTGAAGAGGCTCACTTCATCCTGCTCAATACCTGCGCCTTTATCGAGGCGGCGGTTGAAGAATCCCTAGATACCATCTTTGAACTGGCGGCTCTTCCGCACGTACAAAGTGGCGAGTGTAAGCTGGTGGTGGCTGGCTGCCTTCCCTCGCGTTTTGGGGCTGATCTTACTGCCGAGTTGCCCGAGGTTGCCGCCTTTGTGCCGGTTGCTGAGGAATCCAGCATTGTAGAGGTGCTTGATGGATTGGTACAGGCGGGACAGGGCTTGGTGTGGAACGGGGGGCGGGGTTGGAACAGGGGGACGGGGTTAGTGTTCCAATTTGGCCAAGGTCAAATTGGAACACTAACCCCGTCCCCCTGTTCCAACCCCGCCCCCCGTTCCACACCAAGCCCTCTCCCGCCTGTACCAATCCATCA
>Ga0123353_10005019_pt1 | contig 17250 bp, 12 predicted proteins | sample TergutLab28metaG_3_FD_92763 | JGI IMG/M metagenome (GOLD analysis project Ga0123353, IMG submission 92763) | Labiotermes labralis P3 segment gut microbial communities from Petit-Saut dam, French Guiana - Lab288 P3 | ecosystem: Host-associated > Arthropoda: Insects > Digestive system > Gut ...
CAGAGTATTTTCAACAGAAAATGAATGCGGACAAAAAGCACGCACGCGAAACAAAATCCTGAGGAGCCGAGTGCGGTAAGGCCTGCACGCTCGGATCTGGGGGAGCTCCGGGGGAGTAATCACCAGGAGCCACCCAGTCTGATACCACGCCTCTGGTGATTGAAGTTCCCGGTCAAAACGTGTATAACATTACTGTAGAAAGACCATAATTTTCTCCTGCATCCTACTATGAGCCTATCCCGTCGTCGTTTTTTCGAAGATTCGCTTTTTGCATCGTTTTCTGCTTGCGCCGCCGCAACGTTGGCTGGTGCCGTGTTGCCACAACAGGTTTTTGCGAGGCAACCTGTCGAGGCAAATGAACGACTTGGCGTTGCCATTGTCAGCGGCAGTGGTCGGGCGCGGGTTCTCGGTCATTACTTTGGCTCGGACAAACGCTCGAAAGTGTTGTACTACTGTGACCCTGATCTCAGCAGAGCCGTTGCTGCCTGTAAGGAAATTGAAAACAAGTACGGCTATCTGCCGGAAGCCATTACGGATTTTCGCAAGGTTCTCGACAACCAATCGGTCGATGCCGTCGCTTGTGCGTCGACCAATCACTGGCACGTTCTGACCGCAATCTGGGGACTCCAAGCCGGAAAACATTGTTACATTGAAAAACCGCTGACGCATAATCTGCACGAGACCAAGGCGATTGCTGCCGCCGCAAAAAAATACGGTCGCATCGTCCAAACGGGAACCCAATGCCGTTCGACCACGAACATCGGCGAAGCCGTCGAACTGATTCGCTCCGGGAAAATTGGCGATGTCCAATTTGTTCGAGGACTCTGTTACAAACGCCGCAAAGCCATTGGACCGAGGGGCGAGTATGCCGTCCCTCAAAACATCGACTACGATCTCTGGTGCGGACCCGCCGAACAGAAGCCGCCGACACGAAGAAACTTTCATTACGACTGGCACTGGCAACGTGAATTCGGCAACGGCGATCTCGGCAACCAAGGGTCGCATCAACTGGAAGTCGCCCGCTGGTTTCTCGGTGTCGAACGTTTTCCGCAGTCGGTGTTCACTTACGGCGGACGGCTCGGCTACGATATTGAAACGAAAAATCCCTATTATCGGGATGCTGGTGATGCCGCCAACACGCAAGTCATTTGTTATGATTACGGCGACCAATCACTTGTGTTCGAGGTTCGTGCCCTGGAAACTGACCTTTGCACGATTCCGGTCGGCTCGAAACACGGAACCTTGGTCGGTGCCATCGCTTACGGCACCGATGGTTACGTGATCCAAGGTTGGGGAGAAAAACATGGACAGTCGTTTTCCTTGTCCTACGCTTTTGACAAAAACGGTCGCCAGATCAAGGAATTCAAAAGCGTCGATTCCAATGGTGCAGTGCTGTCGGAATTCGCAACGACGGAACGACATGTCGCCAATTTCCTTGATGCGGTTGTCGCAGGCACCCCAAAAAAATTGACCGCCGATGTCCGTTGTGGAGTGTTGTCAAACGTTCTTTGTCATCTCGGAAACATGTCGTACTACTTGGGGGAACAGAACAAGGTCTCCGCCGACACGTTGAAACAAACACTTCAGTCGGTCAAATCCCTGGACGACAAGGAAGCGACGCTGACCCGGACGTTGGAGCATCTTACCGCCAACGGTGTCGATCTGAAGAAGACACCGCTCTCGTGCGGTCAGATTCTCAATATTGACATCGAGAAGGAAATCATCGTTGGAAACGCAGAGGCGGATGCTCTGACGACACGTCGTTATCGAGCACCCTTTATTGTTCCCGCACCGGAAAACGTGTAGAACTCAAACTGTAAAAAACCACTGTAGAGACGCGATGCTTCGCGTCTCCCCGGTGTGAGAAATGTAGACCCGGAGTGGGTCTACAATATGTTCGTCCCTCCACTTTAACGAGTATAATCATGCAAAAAAAATATTCTGAGACAAGGCGCCGATTTCTTAAGGCTTCCGGCGTGTTGACCGGTGGCGCACTGGTGGGTACCGTTTCACGCGGTCAACAAACGTATGCCAACGGGGCAAAACAATGGAAAGTTGCGATTGTCATGGACACCTCGCAGCCAGGGTTGGGAGGGCACGGTCTGCATCTTGCTTGCCGTGGTCTTCCTCATGTCGCGGTTGTCGCTCATGTTGACAGCAATACGAACGACGTCGAAAAAAAATTGACACAGACGTTGGCTCAGCGATTTTATTCCAGCATCGAAGCGATGTTGGAAAAGGAAATGCCCGATATTGTCGTGCTGACATCACGTTTGCCGGGCGGCCGTCTGGAACACATCCGACAGGTCGCCACAAAAGGGTGTCATATCTACTGTGAAAAGCCGCTCACGGCATATCTGCACGAAGCAGACGAGATCGTTCACATTGCGGAGAAGCATAAGATCAACATCGCGATGGCGCATCCCTGTCGCAACGGACTGGGATTCGTCACGATGAAACGGCTCGTTCATTCCGGCAAAATTGGTACGCCATTGACGGTTCAAGGTTGGGGCAAGAGCGATCATCGCGGCGGCGGTGAAGATATGATGGTACTCGGGACACATATCTTCGACCTGATGATCGACTTTTTCGGCGTGCCGGAATGTGTCTCCGCCGACGTTCGGGTCGATGGCAAACCTTTTGTTGGTCCGGAATTGACGAAGACGGTTGAACCCATTGGACCGGCGGCGGGCGACGAATTATTTGCAACGTTCCGATTTGCCGATGGTGTTCGGGGTATTTTCGAAAGTCGGCGCAACCTCTACAAAAACGATAATCGAATGGGAATAAGCGTGATCGGCAGCAAAGGCATGTTATCGTTACGATTTTCCGACGCGCACCGGGAACCACAGCCGCTCCGTTTCAGCAACGCCCCCTGTGCGCCGGCAAACGAATTCGTCAACGAAACCATTGTGTTGACGGAAGAGCGAGTGATTCCCGGTGCCAAACCAATTGATTATTCGTTATACGGTGGCGGACCGATCTTTCAGGAGGCGGGGCGTTATGCGTTTTGGGACCTGATGCAATCCATTCAAGAAGGCAGACAACCGATGACGAATATTTACGATGCGCGAGCCGCTTTAGAGATGATCTATGGGGTTTACGCTTCCCATCTTGCGAAGAGCCGCATCGACTTTCCGCTCACGGATCGACGGCATCCGTTGGAAAAATTGGTCGTTTCATCATTGCACAAAAATACCCAGTGACGGCACCCGCAGGCATAGCATTGGCGGGTTGAGACCCGCCCAGGGTGTGTCAACTCGACCGTTTCACCACAATTTTATAGCCAACCACTTGAACGATTTCGATGGGGCAATCCTTCTCGATGAGATCGCCGTCGGAGACGACATCGTACAGTTCGTCGCCGATTCGAGCCTTGCCCGCTGGCACAAGAAGCGTGGCAGCCGTGCCGCGTCGTCCCACCAGTCCATCGTAATTTGCCAGCCGCTCCGTCTCTTGAACCAGTCCTGTGTCGTTTGGTTTGTTGATTCTCTCCAACATTCGAGAGAGCATAATCCCAAAGCCGAGCATTCCGCAGCCGGAGACCGCCAGAATGAGCAAGGAATTCCGAAATTGCAGCAGTTGATACGAGTTCTGCGGAACGATAAACGTTTGACTTGCCAAGACCAACGACACCAGAATCACCAGCACTCCGCCGATTCCGAAAATGCCAAAACCGGGCAAGACAAAAATCTCCAGCAACACACAACCCACCCCCACAAGAAATAACGACACCTCGAGCCAGCCCGCCGTTCCGCCGAGAAAGTTGAGCCAAAAAAATAACGTCATCCCGATAATCGCCAAAAATGTTCCGATGCCGATGCCCGGCGTGTACGATTCAAACATCAGTGCCAAAAATACGAGGAGAAGAATTGTCGCCGCCATTCCCGGTGAAGAGAGGAAATGAATCAATTCATCCGCCCACGTCGGGTCCACCAGCATCGGGTCCCGTTCCAATCCGTAGAGCAATTTGAACTCAGCAAAATCTTTTGCCGTGCGATCCACAAAAAATTGTTCCCCCTTGCCCTGAACGATTTGCAAGAGTTCCCCTCGGGGGTTCACGATTCCCTCTTTTTGCCATTGTGTATGATCGGGGAGTTCGGCAAGTTCTTCGTCGCTCAGAAAATCGACCAGCGGCTTTCGTGCTCCTTCCGCCATTCGGACTGCCCGGAAAACTTCAATATCTGGATCGACGAACGCCACAGGCAGCGACCACGACCGAACCGCTCTTTTTGCCAGCGATTCTCGAATCACTCGACGAGCAAAGGCAATTTGATCGGCGGTAAAGACCCTCGCCCCATCCCCTCCCAACACGGCTCCCGGTCCCAGAACGATCTCGTCACACGCAATCGCCACAAGAGCGGCATCTGACCGTGCATGATAAGGGATGTACGCCACCGTCCGCACCTTGGCAGGATCAATTTCCGTCACAAGAAAGGAAGCGAGTGCCAAACTCGCGTCCAAATCGCCGCCGGGCGAATCGATGTACAGGCACAAAAAATTGACGTTATTCTCCGGCGTATCGACATAGTTTCGGATACTTCGCATCACCGCACCGGTTCGGTCGGCATTGAGGACACCACTCAAATTGACCCGCACGGCATGCCCCAGGTCACTTCGGATCGGTACGATTTTCAAATCGTCCAGTACAATGCCAACACCCCGAACAGCGGCGATTCGATCCTCTGCGATGAGATCGATCAAGCGAATTTGCCGGGCAAGTTCCGCCGAGAAAATCCCTTGCTGCCCCGCCGGAATGACGACCTGCGGTTCTGCGGCGAATGTTTCTGTTTGGCGAAGAGTTTCGACCGCGTCGGGAGCGACCAGCCGCAGCCCCCGCTCCGTTTCGACTTGAAGCAACACGGCGTTGCGGTCGAGCAGTTTGTCGGCGAGTGCCGCCGGAATGTTTCGCCGGTGGGCAATCTCTTGATAGGCTTGCCGATGGGTGGCGGTGATTTTTATCTCGTCAATTCCGGCGGCACCGATTTCCGCACGTTCCGCCATCACCCGCTCGTGACAGGCAAGAGCCACGAGTAAGGCATGCCCTTGAATCGATTGCGGCATGAAGGCGACAAAGCGGATGTGCGAAAACCTTTCGCTGGAGAGCAGCGAGGCGAACTCGTAACAGACTCCGAAGGAACTGCCGCGTCCAAAAAGTTCTTCGTCGGTGCGAACATTGAGTTGAATGAAGACCGTCGTTGTTTCGGGAGAGAGACGTTCAAGCGTTTTGGTAGCGGCGTGAGCCGATTTTGCGGTCAAGGGGAGTTCTATGTCAAGGAGAATTTCCTCGGCACCCGCCCACGCACAAAAGAACACACAGAAAAAAAAGGAAAGAACCAAACGCATAAGATCGACGGAAAAACAACCGATTTCAAATGGTGATTGTACCAAAAGCAGAAACAGAATGCAATTTATACTTTCGCTGGCAAGGAAAATACCCGCCGAGGAAAAGGAGTTAGAAGTTAGAAGACGCAAGCGGTGTTACAACATCTCTGAAAAAACGGTGCGGTAGCACCATTCTAACTTCTAACTCCTACCGCCCGGAATGAGAGATACAACAAAACTGAGTATAAAACTTCCCAGCGAGAGCCTTGTTTTTGCCATTTTCTTTTCCGCCACTTGCCGTTTCATCCTGTTAACTCTATAATGCGTGGCAATGATTAGCAAAATTACCGGACAGTTATCGGCACTGCATGAAGACAGTGCGATTTTAGCGGCGACTCCGTTCGAGTATGAAGTCCTCATTCCCGAATACACACGCCGCCAGTTACAAGGCGATCTCGGCAAAACCGTGTCGCTGCACACAATCTATTCGCTGGAGGGTAATCCACAAGGCAAAATGACTCCACGTCTCATCGGCTTTCTCTCCGAGGCGGAACGGCAGTTCTTCGAGCTGTTTTGCAGCGTCGATGGTGTTGGCACCAAGAAAGCACTCCGCGCCATGGTACGTCCGGTCAAAGAAGTGGCGGAGGCCATTGAAGAAAAGGATGAAAAATTTCTCTCCACCCTCCCCGGCATCGGAGCCGCAATGGCAGAGCGAATTGTTGCCAAACTCCGCCGTAAAGTGTCGAAGTTTGCCCTGTTGGTCGCCAGAACACTGCCCGACTCGGAACAGAAAATTGATGTCGTTTCCGAAACCTTTGAAGCATTGCTTGCTCTGGGACATAGCGAAGCGGATGCCCGCAGACTCGTCGATGCTGCACTCCAAACAAAGACGAAGTACAAAGATTCCACCGAAATGATCCAAGCCATTTACCAAAATAGCCGGTAGACCAGGATCGGGTCCTGATCTTGCCGCTTGTCATTCCATTCCACTAATGGTCGCTCCGCTACGTTCCCGGCTGCCATTGTTCACGCATTATTTTCCAGCGAGAGCCTCATGTTGATAGAGTCTCTCACCCCAAGGGTGGAGAGGGGACATTCACAAGGTGAGTGTATTGCCGGGTAAAAAAGGGCGATGGTTTGCACAAAAAACGGTGGACACAAATCCGCCGGTGGAACAGGTATTTGCTCCCTCCCCCCGCTATTCTAAAGTCGGTTGGAAATTCCGGAAGCCGAATGTTTTTCGCCCGGGGGGCGGAGAGCCGAGGCAGGCGAAGCGACTGAGCGAGGAGCGGGGTCGAAAAATGCCCGCTTCGGGTCTAGCGACTGGTTGCGGTGGCAAAGGCGGTGTGGTACACTGAAGAGGCGATTTTTGGAGAATTGGAGTGTAGATGTGACAATATTCTTTCGTTCTGGAATAATAACGGTTCCACTGATCGTCTTTGTTGCGGTGTTGTTCCCGGTGTTGGGAAACAATGGGATTTGCGAAGAAAAACGCAGTCTCCCCAATGTCGTGTTCATTCTTACGGATGACCAACGTTGGGATTGTCTCAGTGTTGCGGGGCATCCTTGTTTGCAAACGCCGCACATGGATCGCGTTGCCAAGGAAGGGGTGCGATTTACCAACATGTTCGTCACCACGTCGCTCTGCTCACCGAGTCGGGCATCCATGCTTTCGGGTTTATATGCACACAAGCATGGCGTGACCAACAATTTCACCGATTATCCGGCAGCCATGCGTAGTTTTCCGCAGCAACTTCAGTCTGCGGGGTATGAAACCGCTTACATCGGCAAGTGGCACATGGACGAGGAAAACGATGATCCCCGCCCTGGTTTCAACTACTGGGCGAGTCATAAAGGGCAGGGAACCTATCACGATACACCCTTCAACATCAATGGCACGCGGGATATTCTGAAAGGTTATTACACGACGCGCGTCACCGACCTGGCGGTTGATTGGATCAAGGACCGACCGAATGGGAAACCGTTCATGCTGATGTTGGGGCACAAGGCTCCCCACACGCCAGCAATCCCCGAACCGAAATACGCCAATCTCTACGATCATGTCGATTTTCCCTATCCGCCGAGTGCTTTCACATTGGACGACAAACCCGATTGGATCCGCCAACGAATCGATACGTGGCATGGAATCTACGGTCCACTGTGGGGATTTCGTGAAAACTTTCCTGACGCACGTCCCGAAGCGGTCAAGGATTTTGCCGCTTTCGTGCGCTCCTATTTTGCCGTCATCAAGTCGGTGGACGATAGTTTGGGGCGAATATTTGCGGTATTAGAGGAAACGAAGCAACTCGACAACACGGTTTTAATTTTCGCAGGGGATAACGGTTTCTTTCTCGGCGAGCATGGAATGATGGACAAACGTACTGCCCACGAAGAAAGCCTGCGTGTGCCGCTTTTGGTTCGTTTTCCGCCGCTGATTCAATCGGGCACGGTGGTTGAGCAGACCGTGCTCAACATCGACATGGCTCCGAGCATCCTCAATATGTGTGGTGCGCCGCCGCTCGCCAACATCCACGGCAGATCGTGGAAGCCGCTGCTTTCGGGCGATGCGAGCCACTGGCGGACTTCGTGGTTCTATGAATACAACTACGAAAAACAGTTTCCTTACACGCCTAATGTACGTGCCGTGCGCACGGATCAATGGAAATACATCCACTACCCACACGGCGATGGCGGACCCGACCGGCATCTGGCTGAACTTTACGATGTTAAGAATGATCCGCTGGAATTGAAAAATTTGATCAACGATCCTGCATACGCCGCCAAAATTGCCGAACTGAAGGCAGAATTGGCGCATCTGTTGGTGGAGACCGGAGCCGCCCCCGACCGCATGCCGCTGGATGAAGGTGTCAAAGACACCCTGCCCGATCAACGCATTCGGTAGACCCGCTCAGGGTCTCACTTTGCGTGACGAGTCCCTCAGGGTTGCAATGTGGGTTAAATCGGTTACAATTCTGTCGATTGAAAGAGTTTTAACATTCCCCCCACTACTATGGCAAAATCCATGAAAATTAGCTTCGACCCAAAGGACTTTTCCTCGAAATTCAAACTTGCTGCCTCTGTTGCCGCTACCAGAGATACCAAACCGATCCTCCAAAACGTCATGGTGAAAGCCGAGAAAAAAACCGGCGTATTCCTCCAGGCGACCGATGCGGAATTGGGTATCCGAATCAGTGTTGAGTGCGATGTCATTGCGAATGGCGAAGCCATTCTGCCCGCAAAAAAATTGCCCCAGATACTCGCCGAGACCCGAGAAGAAAAATTGACTCTCGAAGGTACGGAGAGCAATGTCGTTGTCTTCGGCGAACACGTGAAACACGATCTCAACACGCAGTCGCCCGATGAGTTTCCCAACGTGGAAGAGTTCGAGGAAGCCGCCTATCACGAGATACCGGCGAAGGCACTCAGGGAGATGATCCGTCGGACCACCTTTGCCACTGATGCCGAAAATCCGCGATTTGCGCTCGGGGGAGTTTGCTTCGAGATGGTCGAAGACAATATTTCTGTTGTGGCGACCGATGGTCGTCGGCTCGCCTGGCAGGAAGGGAAGGGAAACTGCGTGAACGATCACAAGCCAGCCGCTTCCATTTTGCCCGCTCGCACATTGGAACTTTTGGCGCAGGCGTTGAGTGACAAAACCATTGACGAAGACGACGATGTCAAGGTGGCGATTTCCGCCAATCGGGTCCTGTTTCAATGCAAGAACATCACGCTGTTTTCCCGGCTGGTCGAGGGTCGGTTTCCGAAATGGCGAACCATCATTCCCCAAACGGACGATGACACGCCGGTCATGATCGAGAGTGCAGCGTTGTTTTCCGCGATTCGTCAGGCAGGGATTGCGACCGACGATCTGGAACCGGGGGTCAATTTCACCTTTCAGCATGGAAAACTGACCCTGCATGGGCAGGGAAAGGAGATCGGGAATTCAACGGTCGAACTGCCGATTTCGTATGATGGAAAGGATAAGACGCTCAAACTTAATCCTAAATTCATGACGGGTTTCCTGAAAGTGTTGGATGCCGACCAAGTGGTGGCGATCTATCTGCCGCCCGACAATGACCCGGTCAAAATCACCGCCGACGATGGCGGATACGTTTACGTTGTCATGCCAATGTCGCCTTGAGTGATTGACTGAGCAAGGGGGGGAAGGAAGGGGGAAGGGCAGACGGAACGGGAAATGCACCCAATCGCTTAGATTCCCGCCTGCGCGGGAATGACGGAAGTGATCCCAAAATCGATCCGAGACAAGGCACTAGACTTGATTTTTTTCCATTTGCGTGTTATAATGGCACTTACATGCGGCTAACGTCGGTCGCATGGATCATCGTTTCACCAGCACAGGAGACAAATCATGCGAAACTCAGTCACCTTTAATGCCTCCAATGGGGGGGCGGGGGGGCAATGTAATTCGTTAGTACGAAAGGATTTACATCGACAAACTGCCTTCACTCTTGTCGAGCTTCTTGTCGTCATTGCGATTATCGGAATGCTCATTGCCCTTCTTTTGCCTGCTGTTCAGGCAGCCCGCGAAGCCGCAAGACGGATGCAATGTTCCAACCACCTCAAACAGCTCGGGCTTGCTCTGCACAATCATCATGATGTCCATCTCGATTTTCCCACGGGTCGTGGCGGTCCTCATGCGATCACTAACAAAGACGGAGCACTTGGTTCCCACAACAATCATGACCAATGCTGGGGACCTTGGATTTTCCTTTGCCCTTTTATGGAGCAGGGAACCCGGTATGAATTGTACACATCGGTTATTGCGAAAACCTATCCTGGCGGTGGTCCCACCGTTTATGATGCCCGGTCGCCGGGATACATTTTCCCCCCGTGGCATTACAATCATGCCACATACGGTGAATGGTCTGCGGCTGGTGGCGATACGGGGTTGAATCCCGATTACCGCAATCTCCTCGGTACTCCCATTGATACATTCAAATGCCCGTCGGATAACAATGCCAAGCGGCTGATGGCTACCGGTGCTAGTCTTTCGACTTCTGATGGTGCCGTCAACGCCATGCGAAATTACGTTTACAACCGCGGCGATTGGATTGCGGACTCCGCAAACATAGGGGGGGTTCGTTCCGGCAATAACAACTACGTCCTTGGAAGCACTAGCATCCGTGGCGTTTTCGGTAACGGTAACGGTATAAAACGCGATTTTGGGGCTATTGCAGACGGTACGAGCAATACTCTTGCGTTTTCCGAACTGGCGGTGTCTGGAAAGCCCAATGACATATTGATTCGTGGTGGTGCGATGGTGATTGGCTCGATGAACGCAAGCGGCGGCGCAAATCTCAATGGAGCACTTTGCATGTCCACCAAGGATGGGCGGTATTTGAAAGAGGTTACCGGAGCGACAATCACCAATCCCGAAAAAGGATTTCTGCTTGATGGTCGAAACTGTGCTGGCTTTGTGACGATCCTGCCACCGAACTCGCCGACGTGCTTTCAAGCAAACACTTATGGATTTGGAATTACCACTCCAACCAGTTATCATTCTGGCGGTGTCAATGCTGCTCTTGTCGATGGTTCCGTGCGATTTGTTTCCGAAACGATCAGTCATGGCACTCCCGGTGATTATCAGCCAGCCACTGGTCCCTCTGTTTATGGAGTTTGGGGGGCGATAGGTTCCATTGACGGCGGCGAGTCTACTACATTTTGATCAATCTTCCTTATCCTAGCCTCTCTCCCGACGGGAGAAGGGCAAAAGGTACTACACCAATTACTGACACATACTTTCCCTTTACCTATTGGAGAAAAAACAATGACACTCAAAACAAAACCTTTTCCCAAACAAACCGGTTTTACGCTGGTTGAACTCCTCGTCGTGATTGCGATCATCGGCATGCTGATCGCTCTGTTGCTCCCCGCCGTTCAAGCGGCACGTGAGGCGGCACGACGGATGCAATGTTCCAACAACCTGAAGCAGTATGCTCTTGCGATGCACAATCACCATGATGTCCATAAGAATTTTCCGGCTTCGCGCGGCGGCGCACACGCAAAATCTACAACCGGCACCGGTATTCCCACTGGTCATGGTGATCCCACTAACATGGGTTACTCTACTCACAACTACCAGTTGGGTGCCCTTACGTGGTGCTTGCCCTATCTCGAACAATCGGCACGCTACGATCTGCTCATGTCCATCAAGAGTCCAAACGGCGGGCTTGTTACGCCATGGAATAATAACGATTACTCCAATGAGATTCCGCAGTTTTATTCGGAAAGGATCCCGGGGATGATGTGTCCGTCTGATGGGCAAGTGAGCATGCCGGGTTACTGTGGCACGACCGTTAGTGTTAGTGCTGGTACGGGAACGGCGGCTCGCGTCCACGCGCAGCGCAGTTATGTAACCTGCCTGGCAGATTGGGTCTATCAAGGCAGCAGTAACGGCAATCACATTCACAGTGGAAATCACCGGGGAATGCTCCAGCCGATACACAAAAACGACCTGTCTGGCTGTGATGACGGCACGAGCAATACATTGCTTTTCTCTGAGAAACTTGTTGCGATCCCTTCGAACCCACAGAACCGAGACTACAGAAGAACGTTTGCTATTGGAACTCTCGGCAGGAGTGCTGCTGAAAAAGGTGCTGAACACTTTAATTGTAATCCAAGTGTCATCTATAATTCTGTGGATGTCAGCAATAAAGAATACAGAGCGGGTGTTATTCTCAGTGATTATGCCGAAGTCGGAACCTTACTTTTTGACGGGCGAGCAATGACCGGTTGCTTTACCACCATCCTCCCGCCGAACGGTCCTAGTATGTCAGACGTGCAAGGTGCTCCCTACGGTTGCGGTGTATCTTCCCCGTCCAGTAATCACACAGGCGGAGTCAATGCTGTGCTGGTTGACGGTTCCGTGAGTTTTTATTCCGACTCGATTGATTGCGGTTACACCAATCGGGCATGCGGCGGAACTGCCGCCGACCCCTATAATGCCTCTCTCGTTGCCAGAGGGTCCAATTATGGTGTGTGGGGGGCATTGGGTACACGGAACGGTGGCGAATCCAGGAGTAGACCGTAATAATCAACTGGAGTTTTTTTCCAAAAACAAACGCAATGTTTTGCCCCCGGTTTCAACCGGGAGCAAGACTTCACAACGTAACCATTTACAGGCGATAACACTTACCCACTTATACATTATGACACGCTATACGCTCGTTGCATTCGTTTCCATTACCTTGCTTTTGTCCTTGGCTGGATGTAGCAAGTCGAACAGACCGGATGGATTTCCGCCGGTTTACCCTTGCGAAATCACGATCTTGATGAACGGAGCACCTTTGAAAGGAGCGAACGTCTCATTGAGTTCATCGTTGGAATCCCGCTGGCATTCCGGCGGCATTACCGATGACCAGGGAATCGCCGTAATCAACACCTATTCTTTTGCCGGTGCCCCGGAAGGGGAGTACAAAGTTTTGGTGTCGAAATACGAAACACCTCCGCCAAGAGAAGACAGTCCCGATGGCAGCGGCGAGGGACCACCGCCGAAGCCCTTGGTGCAAGAAAAATTCCGTTCAGCCGAGACAACGCCGCATAGTTGTACGGTAACGAAAGGCGGTCAGAATCGATTCGAGTTTGCTGTCGAATAATCACAAAACTTTCACCCTTATTCTCCAACCTCTGGGGTGAAGATTTTCCATCTGTTCATGTGGTGGTGTGTGTTTTAGCAGGTCGCCGTTCCACCCGAGACGGCAGCGAGTGGCACTCCGCACAGGAGGGCGTGTTCCCCATCTTTTCGCCGGAAATTCCACACGCCGAATGTTTTAGCCCGACAACGAGAGGGCGGCTGAACGAGGGCGTAGCCGAAAAATGACCCGTTCCGGGTCTACATCCATTTCTGTGAGTGGCAACGGGTCCCTGTCGGGAAAAAAACCGACAACGACGCGATTGAATGATCCTTTCTGTTCCTTGCAGTTTTCGTGGGAGGGGGTTCATAAAATGGGGCACAGGAATTACAATGGGGGACGTTATTAATACCATTAACGATGAAAGGTCCCGAACGATGCAACGATTTTTTTTCCTATTTTTGATGTTGCTCTTTGCCGTTTCCCTCCAAGCAGCGGAGCCAGTACAGTTGGTTGAGCCAGTGCGGTTGGTTTTCGATACCGATCTCGGAAACGATGTCGATGATGCCATGGCACTTGCCGTCATTCACGCATTACAAAGTCGCAGCGAATGCGAGCTGTTGGCAATCACGATCACCAAGGACAGTCCGTATGCGGCTCCGATGGCGGGCATTCTCAATACATTCTACGGTCGTCCGAACATTCCCATGGCAATCGTGAAAAATGGAATGACGAAAGAAGAGGGCAGATATAATCGGAAAGTGTATGAACTGAAAGATGACAACGGTCTTCCCCGTTATCCGCGTACTCTCATGCCGGAAGACTCCGCCAATCTGCCCGATGCCGTGCCCTTTCTGCGTCGATTGCTCGCCGCCCAACCGGACAACTCCGTCGTGCTGGTGCAAGTCGGCTTCTTCACAAACTTCGCCCGACTGCTCGATACCCCGGCGGACAACATTTCACCACTCACCGGAAAAGAACTGATTGCGAAAAAGGTCAAATACCTATCCCTGATGGCAGGGGCATTCCATGAGAAGTATAAGCAGCATAAGGAATACAATGTGGTGATTGACATTCCGAGTGCAAAAAAACTGGTTGCCGAGTGGCCCACCGAAATGGTTTTCAGCGGTTATGAAATCGGCAGTTTTATCCAGCACCCAGCCGCAAGCATGAAAGAAGATTACAATTACGTCAAATACCATCCCTTGAAGGACGCTTATCATTTTTATCGCGGACTGGACAATGCGCAACCGACGTATGACCTGACCAGCGTGCTTTATGTTGTTCGTCCGAATCGAGAATATTTCAATCTTTCCCCCTCCGGTACGGTAACAGTGCAGGATGATGGCATTACCACATTCACTCCCAGCGAGAATGGCAAGCACCGTTATCTGCTCGTCAGTCCTGAGCAAATAGCGATGGTACGCGAAGCGTTGGTTCAACTGTGCAGTGAACCGCCGAAACGGTAGACCCGCTCCGGGTCTACGACCATTGGCAAGTCGTCTTTCGCAATGTTGCCGGAGAGCCACTGATGGCTTGCCCTGCGCTTCGGGTTCTGATTCGCAATCCCAAAAAGCTGCGGCTCTGAGGCGTTTTTGTTATAATGCTTGCGTGCTCTTCGGGGCTGCAAGATGAAAGAGAGGATCAACACAATGGATAGTCAGTCACCAAACACGGATGCGCCCATCGCCGAACCGGTGCGGGTTAACGAAAGGATAGAAGTTCTCGATGTGATACGCGGCTTTGCGTTGCTGGGAATCATCATTGCGAATATGGCAGCGTTTAGCAGTCCTTCTGGCTACCTGGAGATTATGGGCAAAAATATGTGGACGGGGATTGTGGACACCATCGTTTCTTCGCTGATCATCATGCTGGTTCAAGGAAAGTTTTACATCATGTTCTCTTTTCTTTTTGGCTTGGGCTTTGCCATTTTTTTTGAAAGAGCCAGAGCAAAAGGCAAAAGACCGACACTTCTTTTTTATCGAAGGCTTTTCATCCTGTTGCTGATCGGTTTTGCTCATGCCTTTTTGATTTGGCATGGGGACATCCTTGTTGCTTATGCGTTGCTTGGTTTTCTGCTGCCTCTGTTTGCCCATCGAAAGCCTCTCACCATTCTTCTGTGGGCATTGTTGTTTTTCTTCGGATCTGTCTTTATTCTCACTTCCTTGATGATGTTACTGGCTTTCGCGAAGTCGGTCAATGAAGGCATGATAACTGAAGCCTTGCAACCGATGTTCGCCGATGTGGAACTCAGGATTGAAAGTTCATTCCATGCTTATGGTCATGGCACTTTTGCAGAGATCATGGCTCAGCGCGCCTCGGATACCTTTTATGGATATGAGCAACTCTGTGCCGTAGCTGCTGTCATATTTGCAATATTTCTCTTGGGGCTTTATGCAGGAAAGAGAGCCATTTTTCAAAACATCGCGTCAAACCTGACCCTCTTGAAAATCTTATGGTGGTGTGGGCTTGTGGTGGGGCTTCCCATGAGCATGGTCAAATTATTTTGCAGAATTCAGATGGCGGGCGATCTTTTTTCCTTTTATGGTGCACTGCATACCGGAGCCACGTTTTTGGGAGATGCGGGACTTTCTCTATTCTTCATCACCTCCATTGTACTCTTGTATCATCAAGGAAAATGGCTGCATCTCTTCAAGCCTTTGGCATCTACGGGCAGGATGGCACTGAGCAATTATCTGTTTCAATCTATCGTTTGCACCACTGTTTTTTACAGCTATGGTTTGGGGCTTTATGGCAAAGTCGGTCCTGCGTTAGGATTAGTTTTCGCCATTGCCATTTTTGCTGTTCAAATCGTTCTCAGCAAATACTGGCTCGCAAATTTTCAATTTGGTCCTGTGGAATGGATTTGGAGATGTTTTACTTACGGCAAACTTTTCAAGATGAAGTCCGATAGACCGTAGCTGGCAGCGGTTGCCTGGTGGTCGGTGCCGAACTTGTTCGAAGCCTATCGCAGGTTCATGGGCTGTTTGATCAACTGTCCTGTTCGGAGCAATTTGGGGAATGGCGAAGTTACTGTTTGGCATGACAAGCCCGACCTGTCAAAAATAGATGACGAAACCGTCCGACGGTTGCTGATACTCGCCCCCTAACTCCTAACTCCTCACTTCTGACTCTCGTTCTTCCATCGGCACATAATGGGCGAACATTTCCCCCATATACAGTTGTCTGGGACGGTAGATTTTTTGACCCGGGTGTTCGTGCAGTTCTTTCCATTGAGCGATCCAGCCGGGTAAACGTCCCAGAGCGAAAATCACGGTGAACATGTTCGTCGGAATACCAATTGCCCGGAGGAGGAGACCACTGTAAAAATCGACGTTCGGATACAGTTTTCGCTCCTCGAAGTAGGGGTCTTTCAGTGCTAGTTCTTCCAACTTGCGGGCGACATCAAGGAGCGGATCGTTGATTTGATGATGGGCAAATATTCGATCCGCTGCCGATTGCAGTATCTTCGCCCTCGGATCGTAATTTTTATAAACCCGATGGCCAAAGCCAAACAGTTTGAAGGGACTCTGCTTGTCTTTTGCCGCCTTGATGCAATCCTCGGGAGTCATGCCGCCATTGTAAATCGACTCGAGCATTTTCATGACTTCGACGTTGGCTCCGCCAGGAAGCGGTCCCCAAAGAGCACTCACCCCGGCAGCACATGAAGCAAACAGATTCGCCCTTGCCGAGCCGACCGTCCGCACGGTCGAGGTGCTGCAATTCTGCTCGTGATCGGCATGAAGAATCAGGACAAGATTCATGGCATCCTCGATCTCCGGTCCAATAATGTACTGCTGATAGGGAATCGAAAACATGAGGTGCAAAAAATTAGCACAGTACCGCAATGCAGGATCGGGATAAGTGAAGGGCAATCCGTGTGAACGTCGGTAAGCATAAGCGGCAATGGTTCGCGCCTTGCTGATGAGCCGTGTTGCCGCTTCGACAAAGAGTTCGTCATCTCCCAGCGGCAGGAATTTTTCGTGATAACAGGCGAGTTGGCTGAACATCGCCGCGAGAATTGCCATCGGCGGCGACTTGGGGGGCAAGTCACTGAACTGGTCACGCAAACTTTCGTGAAGCAACTCATGACTGGTCAAACGGTCCCGAAAATCTGCCAATTCCGCTTTTGTAGGGAGGGCTCCGAAAATCAGAAGCCACGCGACCTCGCTAAAGTTAGGAGTGGGACGGTCGAATTGCTCGATGGGAATGCCTCGATAACGCAATATCCCCTGATCGCCGTCGACGTACGTGATGGCACTCTGGCAAACACTGGTACTCCCCAGTGACGGGTCGAACGTCATGAGTTTGTGTTCGTCGTACAATCGGGAAA
>Ga0123353_10005020_pt1 | contig 17250 bp, 19 predicted proteins | sample TergutLab28metaG_3_FD_92763 | JGI IMG/M metagenome (GOLD analysis project Ga0123353, IMG submission 92763) | Labiotermes labralis P3 segment gut microbial communities from Petit-Saut dam, French Guiana - Lab288 P3 | ecosystem: Host-associated > Arthropoda: Insects > Digestive system > Gut ...
AATCCCCCTAAGTCGTTTTAAGGAGGGGGTTCTTAGGGGGAGGGAAATCGAATCCCTCCCCCTGAGCGTGTCTTTTGGTTCCTTTTCTGCACGAGCAGAAAAGGGACCCGCCGGAGGCCGTACCCCGCCGGAGGCTGTACCCCGCCGGAGGCCGTACCCCGCCGGAGGCTGTACCCCGCCGGAGGCCGTTGACTTACGCTACAAAATGGAGTATAGTGACCCTACAAATCAGTTCGAACTTAAGACAGTGGATCGACCCATGTCTACAACAGGAGGTTTCCAAATGCAATCATGGCCTGAACTTGCAGAAGCATGCAAAAGCTGTACGAAATGCCCACTCCATGAGACGCGGACCAACGTAGTCTTTGGAACAGGCAACCAGAACGCCGAAGTACTCTTTGTAGGCGAAGGCCCCGGCGAAACCGAAGACATGAAAGGCGAACCATTTGTCGGCAGAGGCGGCGTACTGCTCGACAACATGCTGAAAATAATCAACCTGGACCGCACAAAAAACATCTACATAGCCAACATAGTAAAATGCCGCCCGCCCAATAACCGCGACCCCATGACCGGCGAACGCGAAGCATGCATCGGATGGCTGCGCGCCCAATACGCGCTTATAAAACCAAAAATAGTCGTATGCCTCGGCAGGATCGCGGCAGCAGAACTCATCGGGCGCGAGTTCAAAATCACACGGGACCACGGCAAATGGTACGACAAGGACGGCGTGAAATACATGGCGCTGTACCATCCCGCAGCGCTGCTGCGCGACCCCACCCGCAGGCCGGAAACCTTTGTGGACCTCAAAAGCCTGGAAAGCGTAATCAAAGAAACATGCAACCACACTTACGGAGCTGTTGATAAATAACCTGCACACTTACGGAGCTGTTGATAAATAGCCTGCACACTTACGGAGCTGTTGATAAATAACCTGCACACTTACGGAGCTGTTGATAAATAACCTGCGCAACTTATTTATCACCCGCTCCCTACGGAGCATAGCAATGGACATCGTGACGCGAACGCCGAAAAAAAACGAAACTGAAATCTTAAACCGGATATGGAAAACCGTCTTTGAAGACGGTGGCGAATCCGGTTTTTTTGACCATTACTACGAACCCGAACTGACCATCGTCGCAACTCACGACGGAAACCCAGTCGCAGCGGGCTACCTCCTCCCTGCCGGAACCCTGGTCGCCAATGGGCACGCTCTCCCCTGCGCAATGATTTACGGGGTCGCAACGCTGCCCGAACACAGGGGCCTCGGGTTCGGCTCCGCGGTCGTGAACAAGCTTACTGCGACGGGACGCAGCGCAGGTTTCCCCATAATAGCGCTTTGCCCATCCGACGACAGCCTGTTCGAATTTTACAGCGCTCGCACGGAATTTCGCGAATGGTTCTATATTCATGAGCGCAAATACGATGAGCTGTCGCTGCCGAAATGCAACGATACGCAGGCCACGCTGGAAGAAACACCGCCGCACGTATATGCCGCCTTGCGGAAAAACTTTCTCACAAATATCCCGCATATCGCCCCCGACATAAACGCGCTCACATACCAAAGCATGTTATGCCAAGAACTCGGCGGCGGATTATTCAAGGTCAGTACTCCGGGCGGCGATTCATGCGCCATTCTTGAACGCCAGCGGGACGGCGCGATTTGGGTCAAAGAATTGTTGGCGAGCGAACATTTAAAAGAAGAAACGTTTTCAGCAATTATATCATCATTTCCGGCGCGCGAATATACAGTCAGGACCCCTGCAAGATTTCACGCTCCGCGACCAGCAACTCCAAACCCGCAAACCGAATACTCGGATGCTATTAAACAACTGGACAGCAGCAATTATCCGCATCTACACGAAAAAAACACGGGCGCCGGAATCAGAAGGTTCGGCATGCTCGCAGCGCCTGCCTCCATCCTGGAAACACTGACTATAACTGGAGTTTTACCATGGTTCGGGCTTGCATTTGATTAGTTGATTGTTGCAAAATATCCAGAAATTTACAAGTTTTTCACAAATATTTTTAATTTTTCTTGATATTTAACATAATTGAAATAAATAATTGTAGATTACTTAATAACTAATTGTTATCATATAGTTGCAGGGTCGCTAAATTATCTTTTTTCATTTTATTATCCTCATAATCTGTTAGGTAAACGGGAGTCATCGGCTCCCGTTTATCTTTTGTTTTGCAATCCAATACCATATATAGTATAATCCTAAAGACATTATAGATTAAAGGACGCAAGTTTAATGGATCGTACAGAATTCGAAAAAAAATACGTCATCGCGCGCCGCAACGCGATCGGCCTTGATTTCATTCATCTCAATGCCATACAGCGCGAGGCGGTCATGATCACGCAGGGGCCGCTCTTGCTGCTCGCAGGCGCCGGCAGCGGTAAGACTACGGTGCTCATAAACCGTATCGCAAATCTGCTCAGATACGGGTGCGGTTCTGACAGCGAATACGTGCCGGAGGGCGCGACGGAAGAGGATCTGTCATTCCTGGAAACGTATATAGCCGGCAAAGCCCAGGGTTCTGGATATACGGAACCTGAAACGCAATTTGATGAAATTAAGGAGAGGATAAACGAACTTTGCGCCGTCAGCCCCGTCGAACCCTGGCGGATCATCGCCATAACATTTACGAACAAAGCCGCGGCGGAACTAAAACAACGGCTTTCAAAAATGCTGGGGCCCGGGTCCGAGGATATCTGGGCGAGCACATTCCATTCAGCCTGCGTACGCATACTCAGGCGCGACATCGACAGGCTCGGCTACGAACGGTCGTTTGCGATATACGATACGGCCGATTCCGCTTCGCTGATGAAACGGATACTGAAGGATCTGGACGTCGAAGAACGTCTCCTCCCGCACAAGACCGCGCTGGGATATATCAGCCGAGCAAAGGACGCTATGATCCCGGCAGATGAGTTCCTTTCTTCTGCTGAAAAAAACGGGGATATGCGCCGAATGATAATCGGCCGCGCATTTCTCGAATATGAAACGCGCCTTAAATCTTCAAACGCTCTCGATTTCGACGACCTGATACTCTTGACGGTCAAACTTTTTCAGGAGAATTCCGACATACTACTGCATTATCAAAGACGCTTCAAATATGTGCTGGTGGACGAATATCAGGACACCAACAATCTCCAGTACCTGCTGGTCGCCGCGCTTGCGGGCGGGCACAGCAACATTTGCGTCGTCGGCGACGACGATCAGAGCATTTACAAGTTTCGCGGCGCGACCATAGAAAACATCCTGAATTTCGAGAAACGTTTCGACGACGCCCGCACGATCCGCCTTGAGCAAAACTACCGCTCGACAAGCTATATCTTAAGCGCCGCAAATGATGTGATACGCAACAATAAAGGGCGTAAAGGAAAAAAACTTTGGACCGAAAATATCCCTGGCCACAAGCCCGAGCTTCATATCATATCTGACGAGCGCGCCGAAGCGCAGTTTGTTTCGGACACGATAATGGCCAGCGTCAGCGAAGGGCGGGGCTGGAGCCAGCACGCTGTCCTGTACAGGATGAACGCGCAGTCGAATCAGTTTGAGACTGCCTTCAAACGCAGCGGGATCCCCTACCGCATCTATGGCGGCATAGGGTTTTACGAGCGGGCCGAGATCAAGGACATGCTCGCGTACCTGTGCGTCATACACAATCCGCATGACGACGTCAGGCTGCTCCGCGTGATAAACAACCCGCCGCGCGGGATCGGCGCTACCACTGTGGGGCGTCTCTCGGCCCTGGCGGCGGAACTGGGGATCTCGGTGTACGCTGCCATCGAGCATTCACATAAACGCGCGGAGTTTCACGCCTCCTCAGCGCGGCTGCATCAGTTTGCGGATATGATTGCCGAACTGTCCGCCCTTTCCGAAAACGCCCCGCTCGACGAGCTCTACGACTCGCTGATCGCCCGGACCGGCTACGTCAGGATGCTTGAAGTGAAAAACCTGGATGAGAATATTGCGCGCATCGAGAATGTCAGGGAGCTCAAAACCAATATCATCTCTTTCATGAAAGAAAACGGCGGTACCTTGTTTGATTTTCTCGGTGAGATCGCACTTTTCACCGATCTTGACCGTGACGACGAGAGCGTAGACCGCGTGCTGCTGATGACCATGCACAGCGCGAAAGGCCTGGAATTCGACTCTGTGTTCATCGCCGGCGCGGAAGAAGGCATTTTCCCCGGTATGCGGGCGATCGGCGAGCCAGGCGAGATCGAGGAGGAGCGCCGCCTTTGCTATGTCGCGATGACGCGGGCAATGCGTAAGCTCTACTTCATGAGCGCGCGAAACCGTATGCTTTTCGGCAAAACCTCATCGGCGCAACCATCGAGGTTCATAGAGGAGATCGGCAGCGAAAACATAGACGTCCACAAACCGCGATTCACATTTCAGGAATACGATTTCACCGGCAGTTACTACAGAAATAATCAGCCCTCCCCCCTCCCGGCTCAAACCCAACCTCCGAACCCCCGCGAAACACAGCCTGCTGCCCCCGCGCGCGCCTCTCAGCATCAATTCTCCACTCCCAGCCCTCCGCACCCCATAATGAGCGCATCACACCCCACATCCCATGCTCCATTCTCCCCAGAAGGCTCTCCGCACTCCACTTCAAGCTCCCCACGCTCCACTCAGAATACGCCTCTCTCCATCCCCGGCGCAAGCGCCCAACCTCTCCCGGAGTTTATGAAAGGCGATACGGTAGATCACAAAGCGTTCGGGCGCGGCATGATAACAGATATATCCCGGGCTGGCGGCGACGCGCTGCTGGAAATCGCCTTTGAAGACGTGGGAACCAAGCGGATGTTGCTCAAGTCCGCTTCCAGATATATAAGGAAAGTAGTAAACGAATGATTGATGTAATGAAGAAGAACTCCGGAAGGCTCGTCTTGTTTTTAGCAGCATTTTTATGGGGGATATCTTTCATTTTGATGAAAAACGTCCTGTCCAACATCCCTCCGCTCTATATTCTCGCATTCAGGTTTTGCGGCGCAGCCTTGATATTATTGCCCGCTTGCGCGCGTAAACTGAAAAAAATCGACAAAGCATATCTTCTCGGCGGAGCGCTGATGGGCGCTTCCCTGCTTGCGGGCTATATATTCCAGACCTTTGGCCTCCGACTTACTACGCCCGGAAAAAACGCGTTCCTCACTTCGGTTTACTGCGTAATGGTACCCTTTCTCTACTGGGCGTTCATCAGGAAGCGTCCCGACAGGTTCAACGCTGCGGCGGCGGTCATTTGTCTTGCCGGGATAGGCCTGATCTCCCTCGACGCGGAACTCCGCATAGGCGCCGGAGACGCACTGACGCTCGTTTGCGGCTTTTTTTTCGCGCTCCACATCGTCGTTACCGCGAAATTCGTCCAGGGACGCGACCCTGTGGCCCTCGCCGCGCTCCAGTTCGCGTGCGCCGGAATACTGGCTTTGCTCGGCGCTCTCCTTTTCGAACAATTCCCGACAATATCGCTTGAGGATGGGTGGAGCATTATTTTCCTCACGGTCGTATGCACGGCGATATGCTTGCTGCTGCAGGTCTTTGGGCAAAAACACACGCCGCCGTCGCAGGCGGCTGTGATATTGACGCTCGAATCAGTCTTCGGGGCGCTGCTGTCGGTGGCGTTATCCCGGGAATTCCTTACTTTCAGGCTGGTCGCAGGCTTCTCCCTGACTTTTGCGGCGGTGATAATAAGCGAGACAAAACTCGGGTTCATGAAAAGAAAGCAGACAGAATAAAAGTGAATATGTGGATATTTCTACATATATTCTTATCTTTTATGAAAATATATTGCCATAGTGGGGTTTTTGCGTTATATTAAGAAAGCGATACCGGCTCAAGTCGGCTACGGTCAAAAAGACGCGGTTATTATAGCTGTGCGCATTAGGAGGGTCGATGCTATGCCCGGCGATGACAAGCAACGAGATGGATTCATTAAGTCGCTGTCGTTCCTGTCGCAGATCGGCGTCACAATAATCGCGTGCATAGCTGTGGGTATACTGTTCGGCAGCTTTTTGGACTCGCTGCTGGGAACCACGCCGTGGTTGCTGCTGGTTTTTATTCTGCTCGGTATCGTCGCGGCGTTTAAGTCAATACTGGATTTGGCAAAAAAACATTGAAAGTTGCTGGTGGTTTTCATGAACTTATCTTTGGCGTCCAGAAAAATGATCATGGTGATCTGTATTGCCACGCTGGTCATCGTCGCGGCCGGAGCCGCAATTTACCGTTCGCTGGAGGCGCTTTACTTTGCGTTCGGCGCGATACTGACCTCAGGGCTCAACGTTTTCAAAGTTTATTTACTTGAACGTACCGTAAAAAAAGCCATTGACATGGAACAGCCGGATTCAGGCAAGAACTATGTCCGCTTTCAATACCTGGTGAGATATTTTCTCACAGCATTGGTATTGCTGGCGGTCGGCTTGGTTACGCTGTATGTCAAACCCCCGTTTATCAACATCTGGGGCGCCGTCGCAGGGGTATTTACCCTACAAATTGCAGTCATTTCCGTAAGATCCATGAAGCTCAAAGAGTAGCCTGCGCCCAAAAACCTTGGCCTGATTAGAAAAGAATAGCAAAAACATTATTCAAATTGTGTAATATTCTTGATGTTTTGCTATTGACTTTTCTTTTTTTTTCTTTATAATTTGCAATATGCATTCAACATTATATGTTGAATTAGTGTTCTATTATGATTATTATTCATCACTTTATTATGCATACTGTGTATATATAAACATTATATAGAAGGTGCGATAGTTATTGGACATAGACATTAAGATTCATGGGATTGTCAATATCGGCGGCGTCGACGTATGGATCACGGACACCATTATTTCGACCTGGATCATTATGGGCGTGTTGATCGCGTTCGCTGTTGTCGTCCGTATTAAGTCCCGTAAGTTCACAGAAAAGACGCCAAAAGGCTTACAGAACGTCGTCGAGGCGCTTGTCGAAGTCTTCGATAACTATGTTCGGACCACAGCCGGTGAAAAGCTTATGTTCCTGGGGAACTGGTTTTTCACTGTGTTCGTCTTTGTATTAATATCCAATATCAGCGGGATAATACCGGGGATCCGTCCCCCAACCGCGGATTGGTCCCTCACCCTTGCGCTTGCGATCGTGACGTTCGTGCTGATACATGTCGTCGGGGTGAAGTACCGGAAGGGCGAATATCTGAAAAGCTTCTTTAAACCTATGTTCCTGTTTTTCCCGATAAATGTCATCGGCGAGCTGGCGCGCCCGATATCGATCAGTTTCCGTCTGTTCGGAAATATACTTGCAGGGCTGATAATGATGTCTTTGCTTTACTCGATGGCGCCGATGTTCATACGCTTCGTCGTACCCTCCGCGCTCCACGCATATTTCGACTTGTTCGCCGGCGTGCTGCAGACCTATATTTTCGTAACGCTCAGCCTGTCCTTCATCGCCGGCGCGGCTGAAGTGGCCGAAGGATAAAAATGGCGCAAAATAACTTTATATACAAAATACAATTAATCGGAGGGAACACACATGGAATTCTTAGCTAATGTCATCGTAGCCGGACAATACGCAGCGGCAATGGCGGTTTTCGCAGGCATTCTCACCACTCTTGGACAAGGGAACATCGCTTCCAAAGCAATCGAGTCCATAGCCCGCCAACCCGAAGCGAGAGGCTCGATAAACTCCGCCATGATAATCAGCTTGGCGATGGCGGAAACCAACGGTATTTACGGTCTTGTTATCGCGCTGCTCCTGTTATTCGCTAATCCGCTTGTGAATCGTTTTGTCGAGGTCGCGCAGTCCGGGGTACTGGGTTAGGGCTTTGATACCGGACCTTACAGGGCCGCGCTTGACGCGCGTTCTCTTGCCGGGCTGGGATTCACTGCAAAACCGGGCGGGGCTCACGCCCCTGGCCCTTGTGGAAAAGGGTGATTTTATTGGATTTCGGACTCGTACTTTCCAGCGTTCCGGAGGGGCGTCCCTTTGGGATGGATATGGACACTGTCATTTCCGCCGGCGCGAACCTGATCAACGTAGGCGTTCTTGCCGCCGTATTGGCGTTCCTGCTTTACAGGCCCGTCCGCGATATTCTCCGCAAACGTACGGAGAGGATCCAGGGGCAACTGGCGCAGGCCGAGGACGATATGGCAAAAGCGGAACTGCTAAGGCAGGAATATGAACTGAAGCTCGGGGAGATCTCCCGCGAGCGCGAGGAGATCCTCGGCGAAGCCCGGAAAAACGCGGCTGAAACAAGCCGCCGTCTCATCGCGGAAGCGAAGAAAGAGGCTGACTCACTCAGGGAGCGCGCCGCGGCAAACGTCGAACTTGAATGGGAGCGCGCCGAAAACGGGATGCGTACGGCTATCATTGAGATATCTGCTGTCATGGCGGAGAAATTCGTGACGCTCGCCATCAATAAAGAAACCCATGACAGGCTCTTTGCCGAAACGATGTCGGACTTGGAGGATGTCACATGGAGAGATTAAGCGCCCTCTATGCGTCCGCGCTTTTCGATCTCGCGCTGGAACGCGGCACAGCCGATATGTTCCTTGACCAGGCCAGCTTTGTCAGGGACTCGCTGCGCGACCCGCAGTGCCGGAGCATGCTCGTCCACCCGCAAATCCCCGCCTCGGAGAAACAGGAGTTTTTCCGCAAGGTGTTTGCAAAGCATATCAACGACGATTTGCTTGGCTTTCTGTTTCTGGTAACGGAGAAAAACCGCGAGACCTATCTAGTCCCAGCGCTGGACTCGCTGATAGGCATGATCTCGCGTCATAAAGGCAAAGTCACCGCAAACGTCTGTTTCGCCTCCGCCCTCAGTGAAAAGCAACTGGCGGCAATAAAAAACGTGCTATCGAAAATGCTCGACAAAGATGTTGAGATATCCCTGAATGTCGACAAAACAATAATCGGTGGTCCTTATATCCTGGTTGACGGCTACTACCTGGACTGGACGGTCAGGACGCGGCTGCGCGATTTGATGGTCCATATGAAAGAGGGGTGCGGCGCATGACTCTCAGGCCGGATGAAATAAGCTCGGTCATCAAAAAGCAGATACAGGCTTACTCCGCGAAACTTGATGTCTCCGAAGCGGGCAACGTGATACAGGTCGGCGATGGTATTGCACGGGTCTACGGGCTCGATAACGCAATGAGCGGGGAATTGTTGGAGTTTTCCAGCGGCGTTTACGGTATCGCGTTCAACCTCGACGAGGACAGTATTGGCGTCGTCCTTTTGGGGACGGACACGCTCGTCAAGGAAGGCGATATCGTAAAAAGGACGGGCCGTATCGCCGAGGTTCCCGTCGGCGACGCTGTGCTTGGCCGCGTAGTATCCGCGCTCGGGGAACCGATCGACGGTAAAGGCCCCATTGCGTATACCGCAACGCGGCAATCGAGCGGGTGGCGCCGGGCGTTATAGAACGGGCGGAGGTCAACGTGCCTTTGCAAACCGGTATCAAGGCGATCGATTCCATGATCCCGATCGGACGGGGCCAGCGCGAACTCATCATCGGCGACCGTCAGACCGGTAAAACAGCCATATGCGTCGACACCATTATCAATCAAAAAGGCACAGGCGTGCTTTGCATTTACGTGGCTATCGGGCAAAAGAACTCGACCGTCGCGCGTATCGTCAGGACGCTGGAGGACGCGGGCGCAATGGAATATACGACTGTCGTCGTCGCGGCGGCCGGCGATCCCTCCCCGCTTCAATACATGGCCCCCTATGCGGGTTGCGCCATGGGCGAAGAGTGGATGGAGAACGGTTCCGCAACGATCTTGCAGGATGGAAAACCGTCCAAAGACGTCCTTGTGATATATGACGACCTGTCCAAACACGCCGTCGCGTATCGCGCGCTGAGCCTGCTGCTGCGCAGGCCGCCGGGGCGCGAGGCATATCCCGGCGACGTTTTCTACCTTCACTCAAGGCTGCTCGAGCGCGCCGCAAAACTTAGCGAAGTACGCGGCGGCGGTTCGCTGACGGCGCTTCCTGTCATCGAGACGCAAGCGGGCGACATATCCGCATATATACCCACAAACGTGATTTCTATTACAGACGGGCAGATATATCTTGAAACAGAGCTGTTCAACAACGGGATCAGGCCGGCTATAAACCCCGGATTCTCCGTGTCCCGAGTCGGAGGTTCCGCACAGATACCAGCCATGAAAAGGATCGCGGGACCGCTGCGTATCGAGCTCGCCCAGTACAGGGAGCTTGCTTCATTTGCGCAGTTCGGCTCGGACCTTAGCGCTGATACCCTTGACCGCCTGAAACATGGCGAGCGGATAATTGAGATACTCAAGCAGCCTCAGTATGAGCCGCTTTCCGTTGAGCGTCAGGTGTTGTTGCTGTACATGCTGACATATAAATACTTCTCGGGCGTCCATGTGGAAAACGTACTCAAAACGGCAAACGAGTTCCTGCTGTTCATGGACGACAGTTATTCAGATATCCCCGACGAGATAAGGGATAAGAAAGTTGTTTCATCGCAGCTGGAATCGCGGATCATTGCGGCTTGTGATGAGTTCATAAAAGGAATCTGATAAAGGAAGGGGTGGCGCAAAGCGCCGGGTGATTGTACGATGGCAACAATGAAGGCTATCAAAAAGAGAATATCTAGCGTAAACAATACAAAGAAGATCATGAAAGCCATGGACCTGGTCGCCGCGTCAAAGCTTCAGAAGGCCAGGGAGCGTCTTGATGACGTGCTTCCGATGTATGATAATATCAAGCTCGTCATCGAGGGTATAAAAGCAAGCGTGGGCGTCGGCGACGAAATCGAGTTTGCTGAAGAACGCGAGGTGAAGACCGCCGCCTATATCGTGCTGACGAGCGACCGGGGCTTGTGCGGCGGTTACAATGTCAATATCTCCAAAGAAGCCCTGGCGTTTATTAAGTCTAACGCGGACATCCAGGAGAAAATAATAGCGATCGGCTCGAAGGGTTCGGAGTATTTCCGGCGCAGGGGCAGAAAAGTCGTTTACAAGTGCGCCGCGGCGTCGGAAGCCACGACTTTTGAGGATGCGGAACTCCTTGGGGCCCATGTCGCTTCCATGTATAAATCGGGAGAAGCCGACGAGGTATATTTGGTATATACGCATTTTGAATCGATACTTTCGCACTCCACGCAGATAGAGAAGATCCTGCCGCTCAGGACCGGTTCCGGCGAAGACGGAAGCTCCGGTTCCGAAGGTATGAGTTACGATCCCGACGTCGCCACGTTTATTTCTTACGCGGTTCCGATGTATTTGAGCGTGGCGATATACGGCGCAATGATGGAGTCCGCTGTTTGCGAATATGCCTCGCGTATGACGAGCATGGACTCGGCCACCCGCAATGCCAGTGAAATCATCGAAGACCTGACACTTGATTACAACCGCAAACGTCAAAGTCTGATAACGCAGGAAATCACGGAAATCGTGAGTGGCGCAAACGCCCTGAAGTAAAGGAGAGATAGGTTTGGCTGAAAAAAACGTAGGCAGGATACTGCAGATCACCGGAGCGGTGGTTGACGTTAGATTCGACTCTGAGCTTCCCGCGCTTTATAACGCGATCGAGGCGCAAAACGGCCCCGATACGGTCGTATTTGAGGTTTCGCAACACCTTGGCGACGGTGTTGTGAGATGCGTCTCAATGAACTCCACGGACGGGCTTGTCCGGGGAATGGAGGCAACGGATACAGGCGCTCCTATTTCGGTTCCTGTCGGTGAAGAGACCCTGGGGCGTATGCTAAACGTCCTCGGCAAGGCGATCGACAACAAACCCGATCCCGTAACAAAGGAGCGTTGGCCGATCCACCGCCCAGCGCCCGGGTTTGCCGAACAAACGGCGACTACGGAAATGTTTGAAACCGGCATCAAGGCCATCGACCTGCTTTGCCCGTATTCCAAGGGCGGAAAGATCGGACTTTTCGGCGGCGCCGGCGTTGGGAAAACCGTTATCATCATGGAGCTGATACACAATATCGCCACCGCACACGGCGGTTATTCCGTTTTCGCAGGCGTAGGCGAACGTACGCGCGAAGGTATCGACCTGTATAACGACATGATCAACTCAGGCGTTATCAGTAAGGCCGCACTCGTGTTCGGCCAAATGAACGAGCCGCCCGGCGCCAGGATGCGCGTCGCATTCTCCGGGCTGGCCATTGCGGAATACTTCCGCGACGTTTCGCTGCAGGATGTACTGCTGTTTATCGACAATATATTCCGCTACGTTCAGGCGGGTTCGGAAGTCTCCGCGCTTCTCGGCCGCGTCCCGAGCGCGGTGGGATATCAGCCGACGCTGGCAACGGAGGTCGGCAGCCTGCAGGAACGTATCACATCGACAAAAACAGGTTCCATTACGTCGGTCCAGGCCATTTATGTCCCCGCCGACGACTTCACCGACCCCGCGCCCGCGACGACGTTCACGCACCTTGACGCGACCACGGTGCTCTCGCGCGCGATCGTTGAAATGGGCATTTACCCTGCTATCGACCCGCTGGAATCCACCTCGCGCATTCTCGACCGCAACGTAGTCGGCGACGAACATTACAATGTCGCCCGCGCCGTGCAGAACATCCTGCAAAGGTACAAGGACCTGCAGGATATAATCGCGATCCTCGGTATGGACGAACTGTCCGAGAATGACAGGCTGATCGTCGACCGCGCGAGAAAAGTCCAGCGTTTCCTCTCGCAGCCATTCTCGGTCGCAGAGAAGTTTACGTCTATCCCCGGAAAATATGTCAACGTAGCGGATACGATACGCGGGTTTGGCGGGATCATCAACGGCGAGTATGACGACATACCCGAAGGGTATTTCCTGAATAAGGGAACGATAGATGAAGTAATAGGGAGCTATAAGGAATAATATGGCGACAAAAAAACTGCGTCTGCGGATCGCGACGCCGGAAAATGTAAAATACGACGAGGATGCCGACATGGTCATAATGCGCTGCATTACCGGCGACATGGGCATCCTGCCTGACCATGAATCGTGCTCCGCCATATTGGATTTCGGCTCGATGCGCATACGCAGCGGCGACGATGAACGCAGAATGGCTGTTTTCGGCGGCATGGCGCAAGTGCGGGACAATGTCGTTACCGTTCTCGCAAATGACGCCCAGTGGCCTGAAGACATAGACATTTCGCTCGTGGAAGCCGAACGCGACAAAGCGATGCGCCGCATGCAGGAAAACGTCGACGATTTGCAGATCCAAAAAGATCAGGTGCTCATGCGGCGCACATTGGTCCAGATAGAAGTAAGCTCATACCCGATATTGGCCGGCAAATAGTGACGATCGATCTGTTAGTGCCGCTGTGAAATCAGAAAGAAGGTAATATATTAGCTATGAAAGGTATTACATCCATTATTGGGATGATTATCAGTTTTGCCACTATCGTCTTTGGAATCGTAATTCTTGGCGGTGACATTGCTAACTTCCTGAGCCTTCCCAGCGTCATGCTCGTCATCATACCAACGTTTGGCGCGTTGATTGCGGGATTCCCGATGTCGGTATTGGGCAAAATCCCGGGGCATTTCAAGGCATTGCTAGGCCAGGAGTTTAAGCCGAATGTATACATCGACAAGATCGTAACGCTCGCAGAAAAGGCCCGCAAAGAGGGGCTGCTCGCATTTGAAAAGGAGCAGGTGGACGACCCTCTTATGCAGTATGCGTTGCGTATGATGGTGGACGGCTTGGATAAGTTCTCCGTAAAGTTCGCATTGGAGGACTGTATCAACGGCATAAAAGAGCGCCACGCCGAGGCTGTATCGGTTTATGACAAGGCCGCCGCTTACGCTCCGGCTTTCGGAATGTGCGCGACGGTCATTTCGCTTGTCAACATGCTCATGGGGCTTGATTTTACAAATGCCGACGCTATAAGCGCCCTCGGCGCCAACATGTCCGCGGCGCTGATAACCACGTTCTACGGCTCCGTTCTCGCCAACGTCATTTTCCTTCCTATTTCAGGGCGCCTTAAGCTCCTGCATAAGAAAGAAATATTCTGCAAGACGATGGTCTGCAACGGGCTCCTTTCTATCTTGAACGGGGACAATCCCCGTGTGATAAAGGACTATCTTGTCGAGCAGTTGAGCAAAGGCGACGGCAAGTTGTTCAAGCAGGGAGGTAACTAGCTGTGGCCAAAAACGAGCAACAGGAAGAGCGGTCCGGCAGTTCCGTAAGTGAAAACGAGCCGGAAGAACGGACCGACGGCTGGATGACGACGTATGCGGATATGGTCACGCTGCTGATGACATTCTTCGTGTTGATGTTCGCGATTTCGAATGTTGATACCGAAAAGGCCATGTTCTTTTTTGCGGGCATGCGCCGGGAAGGTATTTCCGCCGAGGAATACCTGGCGATCCTGGAAATGCATGGATCGGGCGAAGACGACGAAAATATGATGTTTCCGACCCCCACCCCCGGTGAGAGTAAAGGCGAGGACAGTCTCCCGGTAGGCAGCCCGAATCTTGAGCGACTATACGATCTGGTTGAGGATTATATAGACGAAAATGGCCTCGGTGACAGGATTTCCCTGCAGTTCAACGGGGAATACCTGATGCTGACCCTCGCAAATGATATTTGGTTTGAGTCCGGACGAGCCGAGATCACTTCTGCGATGAAAGAAAGCGCAGCCGTCATCGCGCGCCTTCTCGCGCAGACGTTCGATCAGGACCATCCTTTTGAAATCGTAGTGGCGGGGCATACGGACAACGTGCCTATTAATACTGTACGTTATCCGTCCAATTGGCACGTGAGCAAGGATCGCGCCGTAAACTTCCTTGAGTTATTGATAAAGGACAGCGATCTGGATCCTTGTTATTTCTACGCCCGCGCCTGCGGCGAAGAAAGGCCCATAGCAGATAACAGCACGGCGGAAGGCCGGCAGCGTAACCGCCGGGTCGAAGTAATGATCTCTCTGGCAAGAGAGGACCCCATATGGTGGGAAGACCTGGAGCAAGCGCAAAAAGACGCCGCCTGAAGCTTGAAGCAAAGGGACGGTTGAAGCACAGGGACGGTTGAAGCACAGGGACGGTTGAAGCAGCAGGACGATTCTCTTGTTTCACGCAAAGCGTGGAGCAGAAGGACCGTCCTCCCGTTTCAACCGTCTCACCGCACCAGGCAGTGCTTTCCGCGGCCTATCAGGTCTTCCCTGCCCGCTTCGCGCAGGGCGCGCTGGACTATGAACCTGTTTTCCGGGCGCTTCCATTGAAGCAGCGCCCGCTGGGTCGCCTTTTCCTTAGGCGAGCGCGGGACATAAACCGGCTTCATCGTTCTCGGATCCAATCCGGTGTAGTACATGCAAGTCGACAGCGTGCCGGGCGTCGGGTAAAAGTCCTGGACCTGCTCGGGCTGCCGGCCTGTTTTATTTAAGTACACCGCCAATGAGATCGCATCGTGTATCGTACTGCCGGGATGCGACGAGATCAAATATGGCACAAGGTACTGCTCCTTGCCGTAACGTATGTTTAGCTTCACATACTTATTACAAAACCTCTCAAAAACCGCGTTATGCGGTTTTCCCATATAGTCGAGCACATTGTCGGCGCAATGCTCCGGCGCTACTTTCAGTTGGCCGGATATATGATTTTTCACGAGTTCTGCGAAGAACTCGCCTTTTTTATCCAGCATAAGATAATCAAACCTAATGCCCGACCTGATAAACACCTTCTTGACCCCCGGGATAGCCGCTATCTTTCGCAGAAGCATCAGATAGTCCGTATGATCCGCGTCGACGCTCGCGCAAGGCTCCGGCGCAAGGCAGCCCTTCCCCTCGCACATACCGCTTGTCAGCTGCTTCCTGCACGACGGCCGCCTGAAATTCGCGGTCGGCCCGCCTACGTCGTGGACATATCCTTTGAATCCCGGATGCCTCACAAACTTCTCGACCTCACGAATGACCGACTCATGGCTCCGCGAAGCGACGGTGCGCCCCTGATGGAACGACAACGCGCAAAAGTTACACGCGCCGAAGCATCCCCTGTTGTGAATGACAGAGAAAAGCACTTCCTCGATGGCAGGGACGCCCCCCTCATTAGCGTACATCGGATGGACCTCCCGCGTAAACGGGAGCGCATATATCCTGTCAAGCTCCGCTGTGGACAATGTCCGCGCCGGGGGGTTAACGATCATGGTGCGTCCGCCACAGCCCTGCGCCACCGCTTTGCCCCGTACAGGGTCGTGCTCTTCATATTGGATGACAGCAGCGCGCGCATATGCGGTTTTATCTTCCGAAACCTCCTCAAATGACGCGCATGGCGCCAGCGGGTATCGGCAAACTGACGGATCATCGGCAATGAACCCCGTGCCGCGCACATCTGTAATACTACCGACATCCCCGCGCGACGAAAGCCTGCGCGCGACCTCGGCGATCGCTGCCTCTCCCATGCCGTAGACAAGCAGATCGGCGCCGCTGTCGGGCAATATCGGAGGCCTTACGCTATCATCCCAATAATCATAGTGGGCAAAACGCCTGAGCGATGCCTCCAACCCGCCGATAACGACCGGCAACCCAGGAAACGCTTCACGTACCAATTGCGAATAGACATTTACCGCCCGGTCAGGGCGAAGGCCGCCTTTTCTGCCGGGAGAATAGCTGTCGTCCCTGCGCCGCTTCTTCGCGGCTGTATAATGCGCGACCATTGAATCCAGGTTCCCCGCGGTGATGAGCGCCGCATACCGCGGACGCCCCATAGCAATGAAGTCTGAAGGGTCGCGATAAGCAGGCTGCGAAAGCACTGCGACCCGATAACCCTCGGCTTCAAGCACTCTTCCGATCACGGCGGCGCCAAAAGCGGGATGGTCGACATAGGCGTCCCCGGTCACAAGAAGGAAATCATAAAAATACCAGTCCCGGGAAATCATATCCTCACGCGAAACCGGTAAAAACCCAAATCGTTTCACACTACACTCCCCACACGAATCAAAAGCTCACATCCGGCTGCGGATATTTTTTTCCAGCAAGCAAAACGACGCGTCTTCGCCTGTTACCGAAAACTCGAATCTCAGGAAAAAATCGAGAGATGGGCTGCCGTTTGGAATACTGATGCGAAGTTTCCCACAGTTGAGCTTGCGAAAAACAGAAACAGCCTGCCCGAGAAGCTGAACGCCGAAGTTCCTGAACCGCAGCTCAGGCTTCACAAAAATATAATCGATCCATCCGGCGCGATCCGGAGATATATTGTTACCGGGGCTGCGCCTTATATCCGCGTCGTCCAATCCTATCAGACCAACCGGAAGCTCCCCGAGGAAAGCCGCGTACTGCGTTTCCGCGCCAAA
>Ga0123353_10005021_pt1 | contig 17250 bp, 10 predicted proteins | sample TergutLab28metaG_3_FD_92763 | JGI IMG/M metagenome (GOLD analysis project Ga0123353, IMG submission 92763) | Labiotermes labralis P3 segment gut microbial communities from Petit-Saut dam, French Guiana - Lab288 P3 | ecosystem: Host-associated > Arthropoda: Insects > Digestive system > Gut ...
GTGAAAAGGCCCGAGCCGCCGATGATCTTGTCAAGCCTTTCAACCGGCATCGCAGCCTCCGTTATGACATGGCAGGGCGGCCACGTATGGCCGCCCGATGATCTTAGTTTGCACGTTATGCGTGTTTACTCGTTTATCGCAATGACGACGCCGGAGCCGACTGTGCGGCCGCCTTCACGTATAGCGAAGCGGAGCCCCTGCTCGATGGCTATAGGAGTGATAAGCTCGACGTCCATTTCGACATTGTCGCCCGGCATACACATTTCTACGCCTGCGGGAAGCATGATCACGCCGGTGACGTCCGTCGTGCGGAAATAGAACTGCGGGCGATAGTTATTGAAGAACGGAGTGTGGCGTCCGCCCTCGTCCTTAGAGAGCACGTAGACCTGGCCTCTGAACTTAGTCAGGGGTTTGATGCTCTTTGGTTTTGCGAGGACCTGCCCCCTCCAAATCTGGTCTCTTGCCACGCCGCGAAGCAATGTGCCGATGTTGTCGCCCGCTTCCGCATAGTCGAGCAGCTTTCTGAACATTTCAATACCGGTAACGGTCGTCTCGCGCGGCTCATCCATGAACCCTACGATCTCGACCTTCTCATTGAGGTTGATCTTTCCGCGCTCGACGCGGCCCGTCGCGACGGTCCCGCGCCCGGTGATAGTCATGGTATCTTCGACAGGCATAAGGAACGGAAGGTCAGACTTGCGCTCCGGAGTCGGGATGTACGAATCGACGTAATCCATCAGTTCCTGGATGCACTCATACTCGGGGGCGCCGATTTCCGTCGAAGTCGACTCGAGGGCGTTGCGCGCGCTGCCCTTTATGATCGGGATATCGTCTCCCGGGAACTCGTACTTGGAGAGCAGTTCGCGGACTTCCATCTCGACGAGCTCGATGAGTTCCTCGTCGTCGACCATATCAGCCTTGTTCAGAAATACGACGATCGCAGGGACGCCGACCTGGCGCGCAAGCAGAATGTGCTCGCGTGTCTGCGCCATCGGGCCGTCTGCTGCGGAAATGACAAGGATGGAGCCGTCCATTTGCGCGGCGCCTGTTATCATGTTCTTAATATAGTCGGCGTGTCCAGGGCAGTCGACGTGAGCGTAGTGGCGCGCGTTCGTCTCATACTCGACATGAGCGGTGTTGATCGTGATGCCGCGCTCGCGCTCCTCGGGAGCTTTGTCAATAGAGTCATACGACTCGAACTTCGCCTTGCCCTGGTAGCTTAAGTACTTTGTGATAGCGGCGGTCAGCGTCGTCTTTCCGTGGTCAACGTGCCCGATCGTACCGATATTGACGTGGGGTTTGGTTCTCTCAAACTTTTGCTTAGCCATTTCTGAAAAATCCTCCTTACGATTCTAAGTTATTATTGTATCTCTGTTATTGTACGGTATTCTACAGTATATTAATAAAATTTGCAACAATTAATTTTCCCGCGGTTCCGGAACAATCCTTGCCAGCCGTTGTGTTTAATTATGCATTAGACATTATGCATTATGCATTATGCATTATGCATTATGCATTAGAATCTCCAGCCGCCTGTCATTTCATCTTGTATAGACTTTGGAACCTCTATGTAATGGCTCGGTTCCATTGTGAAATTCCCTCGCCCCTGCGTGTACGAACGCAGTACCGTAGCGTACCCGAACATAGTAGACAGCGGGACCAGCGCGCTTATCTTCGCGGCGCCGCTCTTTGAGTCCATACCGGTGATCTGCCCGCGCCTTGAGTTCAGATCGCCCATGACGTCGCCCATGTAATCTTCCGGCACGGTCACGATGACGTTCATTATCGGTTCCAGAAGCACGGGGTCCGCCTTCAGCATAGCTTCCTTGAACGCCATGCTGCCGGCGATCTTGAAGGCAAGCTCCGAGGAATCCACTTCGTGGTACGAGCCGTCGTACAAAGTCGCCTTCACATCGACGACCTGGTATCCCGCGAGGACGCCCGAGGCGGTCGCGCCGCGGATGCCCTGATCGACCGCAGGTATGAACTCCTTGGGTATCGCGCCTCCTGTGACCTTATCGATGAACTCGTAACCTTTGCCGGGCTCGTTGGGCTCAAGAATGATTTTTACATGCCCGTACTGGCCCCTCCCGCCTGTCTGGCGGACATTCCTTACATCGACGTTTGCCGTCGAACGTATCGTCTCTTTATATGACACCTGAGGCTTGCCGACGTTAGCTTCCACCCTGAACTCGCGCAAGAGCCTGTCGACGATTATCTCCAGATGCAGCTCTCCCATCCCGGCGATTATCGTCTGCCCGGTCTCCTCGTCAGAGTAGGTCTTGAACGTCGGGTCCTCTTCGGTCAGCTTCGAAAGGGCTATGCCCATCTTCTCCTGCCCGGCTTTTGTTTTCGGTTCTATGGCTATGCGTATGACGGGTTCCGGGAAATCCATCGACTCAAGTATGATCTGGTTCTTCTCGGCGCACAGCGTATCGCCCGTCGTGGTGTCTTTTAACCCGACAGCCGCAGCGATGTCGCCCGCGTAAGCGGCGTCGACGTCCTCGCGGTGGTTCGCGTGCATCTGGAGTATGCGCCCCAGACGCTCCCTGTGGCCCTTGGTGGAGTTGTACACCATTGAGCCCGTCTCCGCGGATCCGGAGTAGACTCTGAAAAACGAAAGCCTTCCGACATAGGGGTCGGTCATGATCTTAAAAGCGAGCGCGGAAAAAGGCGCGTCTTCCGACGGCGGGCGGCTTTCCTCTTTACCTGTGACCGGATGGATGCCTACTACGTCGGGAATGTCCAGCGGAGAAGGAAGATAGTCGACAATGGCGTCAAGGAGCTTCTGTATGCCCTTATTCCTGTACGAAGTGCCGCACACGACGGGGATCATTTCCAGAGCCAGCGTCGCTTTTCGTATTGCGGCCTTCAGCGACTCGACCGGGATGACCTCGCCTTCAAGGTACTTCTCCATTATCCCGTCGTCAAAGTCCGACACAGCTTCTATGAGCTTAAGGCGGTACTCCTCCGCGATCGGGACCAGGTCCGGGGGTATCTCTTCCACACGCATATCCATGCCGAGATCGTCATAATAAAGGTCTGCGTTCATCTCTACAAGATCGACGATACCGCGAAACTTTGACTCTTCGCCGATCGGGAGCTGAATAGGCACGGCGTTCGCCTTCAGCCTGTCGTGGACCATGTTGATTACGTTGTGATAGTCGGCGCCCACGATGTCCATTTTGTTCACATAGATCATCCGGGGGACATGGTAATGGTTCGCCTGACGCCAGACTGTCTCGGACTGGGGCTCGACGCCCCCTTTGGCGCACATGACGGCGACAGACCCGTCGAGGACCCTCAATGATCTCTCGACCTCGACCGTAAAGTCGACATGGCCCGGAGTGTCTATGATGTTGATGCGGTGCTCATTCCAAATGCATGTCGTCGCCGCGGACGAGATCGTGATGCCGCGCTCCTGCTCCGGAGCCATCCAGTCCATAGTCGCGGCGCCTTCGTGCACCTCGCCCAGCTTGTATATGCGACCTGTATAGAACAGTATGCGTTCGGTAGTTGTGGTCTTGCCCGCGTCGATATGAGCCATAATGCCAATATTCCGCGTCTTTTCAAGCGGATACTGTCTTGACATATTAACTCACCTCCTCGTCGCGTACTAAACTACACTTTCCACTTTCCGCTTTCCACTTTCCACTACCATCTGTAGTGCGCGAACGCCCTGTTGGAGTCCGCCATCTTATGAGTGTCCTCGCGCTTTTTCACAGCGGCGCCAACACTGTTCGACGCGTCCATGATCTCTCCGGCGAGACGCTCTTTCATTGTTTTTTCGTTACGGTTCCTTGAATAACTCGTCAGCCAGCGCAGGCCCAATGTCTGCCGCCTGTCCGCCCTGACTTCAATCGGAACCTGGTATGTCGCGCCGCCGACGCGCCGCGCCTTGACTTCGAGAGTGGGCATTATGTTCTCAAGCGCCGCAAGGAAAACGCCGAGCGGCTCTTTGCCGGTCTTGTCTCTAATGATGTCAAACGCGCCGTATACGACCTTTTGCGCTACGCCCTTTTTGCCGTCGAGCATAATACTGTTTACGAGCCTTGTGACCATCACGGAATTATACTGGGGATCGGGTAAAACTTCTCTTTTGGGTACATTGCCTCTTCTGGGCACTATACTTCCCTCCTTCACATTAAATGAATCTCAAAGGTACTCCGGGATCGGCTGTCGCCGCCCGGCTTCCGCGCCCGTCATGAAGCGTATATGAATCTTCATGGCAAGCATAAAGCGTTTTCTGCTATTTGGCTTTTCCGGCTTTCGGACGTTTGGCGCCGTACTTCGACCGGGACTGTTCCCTGCCGGAGACTCCCTGCGTGTCCAGCGTTCCGCGGATTATGTGGTAACGCACGCCCGGAAGGTCCTTTACGCGGCCGCCTCGTATCATCACAACCGAGTGTTCCTGCAGATTGTGGCCGACGCCGGGGATGTAGGCTGTGACCTCAAAGCCGTTGGTCAGCCTGACGCGGGCGATCTTCCTCAGAGCCGAGTTGGGCTTCTTGGGAGTGGAGGTCCTGACTGCGGTGCAAACGCCGCGTTTTTGGGGCGAGGATAAATTCGTCTCTTTGTTCTTCAAGGTGTTAAGGCCCTTTTGCATCGCCGGAGAATTGGACTTGAACGCCTGAGTTTCCCTGCCCTTCCTGACCAGTTGATTAAATGTTGGCATTATTTCCCTCCTTTCTAAGTAATTATTAACACGGAAAGTGATTGTAACACAAGAGATGAAGAACGTCAATGATTTTTAGGTTCCCGCTGATGCGGTGCACCGGGGGCGTAATCCGCACCATGCTGAGAAGCGCTCTACAAACACTTTCAACTTTCAACTTTCAACTTTCCACTTTCAACTCCTAAAGAGCGCTTCGTGTGCCGAGCAGTACCGTAAGGTCGATCTCCTCGTCAAGATCGGTCGCTCCACTGCCCGCTATCCCGTAAGTGCCGTCGGGTTTGTCGATATCGCTGTCGAACTTCCGGTATATCGAAAGGCCGCTGCCTGCGGGAACCAGTTTTCCGATGATAACGTTTTCTTTCAGGCCGACCAGCCTGTCGACTTTACCCTTTATAGCGGCTTCCGTCAGTATTTTTGTCGTCTCCTGGAACGAAGCGGCCGACAGGAACGATTCGGTCGCGAGCGAAGCCTTCGTGATGCCCATCAGCAAAGGAGTGAACTCGGCGGGGCGAAGCTCGGTTTCGCCTGCTTCGATCCTCGCGTATATCGGGCTGTTAGCCTGCTTGAAATCATTCATATCTATGGTCGACCCAACCAGGAGGTCTGTATCGCCGCTGTCCTCGATCCTGACCTTTCTCATCATCTGGCGGACGATGACTTCTATATGTTTATCGTTGATGTCGACGCCCTGCTGGCGGTAGACCCTCTGCACCTCGTAGATGAGATACTGCTGAGTTGCGGCTTTGCCTAGTATGCGCATGACGTCGTGCGGGTTCAGCGCGCCGTCGGTGAGCTTATCCCCGGCAGTGACGGACTCGCCCGTCCTGACCCTTATACCGGCTGAATACGGCGTCTGGTAGACCCTGGTCTCCCCGGCCTCTGAGTTTGTTAGGGTAATAGCGATGATCGCGTTCCTGCGCGTCTCCTCGACCTCGACAGTCCCGTTGATATCGGCGAGGATCGCCATCTTCTTCGGTTTACGAGCCTCAAAAAGTTCCTCGACGCGCGGAAGTCCCTGCGTGATGTCGTCTCCGGCGACGCCTCCGGTATGGAACGTGCGCATCGTGAGCTGAGTACCGGGCTCTCCGATCGACTGGGCGGCGATTACGCCGACAGCCTCGCCGATCGAAACTGTTCCTCCGGTCGCCAGATTGACGCCGTAGCACATCGCGCAAATACCGCTTTTAGCCTCGCAGTCCATGACGGTGCGGATCTTCACCGACTGGATCCCGCGCGCCACGAGCACCGCCGCGTCCCTTGCGAGCAGCATGCGGTCTCTTGTGAAAAGGACCTCTCCGGTTTTTTCGTCAATTATATCGTCCGACGGGTATCTGCCGTGTATGACTTCGCTGAAAGTCTCGACCATGCTCCCGCTCTCGACCAGCTCATGCACGACTATGCCGTCGTGTGTGCCGCAGTCGCGTATACGTACTATCACGTCCTGGGAAACGTCGACAAGGCGGCGGGTCAGATAACCCGAGTCCGCTGTCCTGAGCGCCGTGTCTGCGAGCCCCTTGCGGGCGCCCCTCGACGAGACGAAGTACTCGAGGACTGTCAGGCCTTCGCGGAAGTTCGCCTTGATCGGGATCTCTATCGTGCGCCCGGCCGTGTTCGCCATTAGCCCGCGCATCCCGGCGAGCTGCCTTATCTGATTCATACTACCGCGCGCCCCTGAGTGCGCCATCATGTAGACGGGGTTATACTCGCTGAGCGTATCGGTGAGCGCGTCGGTGACTTTTTTCGTCGTGTCCTCCCACTCCCTGACGACGAGGCGGTAGCGTTCTTCGTCGGTAATGAACCCGCGCTGATGCTGGCGCTCGATGGCAATTACCTTCTGCTCGGTCTCGCGGATGAGCGTCCATTTCTTGTCCGGCACGGTCATGTCGGCGATGGATATCGTGATCGCGCCCTGCGTGGAATACTTGAACCCAAGCACTTTGATCTTATCGAGCACGGAGGCCGACCTGGTGAACCCATGGCGGGTGATGCAATGCTCGATGATCCTTTCGAGTTCCTTTTTGCCGGTCCTGAAGTTTATCTCATATTCAAACATCTGCTCCGGGTCGGACCTGTCGACGAAACCGAGGTCCTGAGGCAGAGGCTCGTTGAAAATGATCCTGCCGACTGTCGTGGAAATAGTCTTGTACTTATCGACGCCTCCGACCTGCTTTGTCACGCGAACATGGATCGGCGCATGGATACCGACGTCGCCGCACTGGTATGCCATAAGCGCCTCGTTCGGGGAGACGAAGTGTTTTCCGGCGCCGGGCTCGTCGTCGCGCTGGAACGTAAGGTAATAGGCGCCGAGGATCATATCGTGCGTCGGCACCGTGACGGGCTGTCCGTCCTTCGGATGCAGAAGATTGTTTGCGGAAAGCATTAAAATGCGGGCTTCAGCCTGCGCCTCCGCCGAAAGCGGAACGTGGATAGCCATCTGGTCGCCGTCAAAGTCGGCGTTGTACGCGGTACAGACAAGCGGGTGCAGTTTCAGCGCGCGGCCCTCGACGAGTATCGGCTCGAAAGCTTGAATACCCAGCCTGTGCAGCGTCGGCGCGCGGTTTAACAGTACCGGATGTTCGGTGATAACCACTTCCAGCGCGTCCCAGACCTCAGTAAGCCCTTTGTCCACCATTTTCTTCGCGTTTTTAATGTTGTTGGATATGCCGTCCTCCACCAGTTTTTTCATGACAAACGGGCGGAACAGCTCTATAGCCATTTCCTTGGGCACGCCGCATTGGTAGAGCTTGAGTTCCGGCCCGACGACTATGACCGAACGGCCGGAGTAGTCAACGCGCTTGCCGAGAAGGTTCTGCCTGAAGCGGCCCTGTTTGCCCTTGAGCATATCGGACAGAGACTTCAGAGCGCGTGAGTTTGCGCCGGTAACAGCCCTGCCGCGCCTGCCGTTGTCTATCAGCGCGTCGACAGCTTCCTGGAGCATCCTCTTCTCATTTCTGACTATGATATCTGGCGCGTGCAGCTGCATAAGGCGCTTCAGTCGGTTGTTGCGGTTGATGACGCGGCGGTAGAGGTCGTTGAGGTCCGAGGTGGCGAACCTGCCGCCGTCGAGCTGGACCATAGGCCGTATCTCGGGCGGGATCACCGGCAGCACGTCGATTATCATCCAGGTCGGGTCGTTGCCCGACTGGCGAAAAGCCTCCACGACTTCGAGCCTCTTTACGAGCTTCGCTTTCTTCTGGCCGGTCGCCTCGCGCGACTCTGCTTTGAGCTGCTCGGAAAACTTGTCGATGTCGATATCCGCAAGCAAGTCGCGTATAGCTTCGGCGCCCATACCCGCCCTGAAATCGTCTTCGTATTTTTCACGCATCTCGCGGTACTCTTTTTCAGTGAGTATCTGGTTCTTTCTCAGGGGCGTATCGCCCGGCTCGATGACTATATAGGTCGCGAAGTAAAGCACCTTTTCGAGTATCCTCGGCGTCAGGTCGAGCAATAGCCCCATGCGCGACGGGATACCTTTAAAATACCAGATATGAGAGACAGGCGCGGCAAGCTCTATATGCCCCATCCTCTCGCGCCGGACGTTCGACTTTGTGACTTCGACGCCGCAGCGGTCGCATATCTTGCCTTTATAGCGGATCTTCTTGAATTTGCCGCAGTGGCACTCCCAGTCCTTCGTGGGACCGAATATTTTTTCGCAAAACAGGCCGTCGCGCTCCGGTTTCAAGGTCCTGTAGTTTATAGTCTCGGGTTTCCTGACTTCGCCGTGCGACCAACTGCGGATCATTTCCGGGGAAGCGAGACCTATTTGCATAGCTTCGAAAGGTAAGAAGCCCATTATTCGTCCTCCTCCTTTTCTTCGTCACTGTTTTCGTATTTATATATCTCTTCGAACTCTTCGCCTTCGGCGTCTTCCGCGAACTCGTCGTCCATTTCCATATCCCCTTCTTCATCGTCGTCAAAGAGATCGTCCTGTTCGACGTCTTCTATGTGGTAACCGCGCGCCGCGAACTCGTCGTCATTGCTCTTATAGTAGCTCCTGTCGCGCATATTGTCGCTGATATCTTCGCCTTCCTCGCCCTTGAGCTCTATCTTCATCCCGTTTTCGTCCAGTACGCGTACGTCCAGGCAGAGCGACTGCAGTTCCTTGACAAGCACTTTGAACGACTCGGGTACGCCGGGTTTCGGTATGTTATGCCCCTTGACGATAGCCTCGTATGTCCTGACCCTTCCCGTGACGTCGTCCGACTTTACGGTCAGTATCTCCTGAAGCGTGTAAGCCGCGCCGTACGCCTCGAGCGCCCAGACCTCCATTTCGCCGAAACGCTGTCCGCCAAACTGCGCTTTACCGCCGAGAGGCTGCTGCGTGACAAGGCTGTACGGGCCTGTAGAGCGGGCGTGTATCTTGTCGTCGACCAGATGGTGCAGTTTGAGGAAGTAGACGTAACCCACAGTCACGGGGTTGTCAAACAGCTCGCCCGTGCGCCCGTCGCGCAATTCGCTCTTCCCGTCCTCGCGCAGCCCCGCGTCTCTGAGCGTATCCCAAATATCCTGCTCGTTTGCGCCGTTGAATATCGGCGTCGCGACTTTCCAGCCGAGCGTTTTTGCGGCGTATCCGAGGTGGACTTCCAGTACCTGCCCGATGTTCATTCGGGACGGGACGCCGAGCGGGTTGAGCACTATGTCCAGAGGAGTTCCGTCCGGAAGGTACGGCATGTCCTCTTTAGGCAATATACGAGATACGACGCCTTTGTTGCCGTGCCGGCCCGCCATCTTGTCGCCGACGCTTATCTTTCTTTTGTGGGCGATGTAACAGCGGACGACCATGTTGACCCCTGGGTTGAGCTCGTCGCCGTTTTCGCGTGTAAAGACCTTGACGTCGACTACGATCCCGCTTTCGCCGTGCGGCACTTTCAGGGACGTGTCCCTGACCTCTCGGGCTTTCTCGCCGAAGATAGCGCGCAATAGCCTCTCCTCCGCGGTCAGATCGGTTTCGCCCTTTGGCGTCACCTTTCCGACGAGGATGTCGCCGGCCGTGACTTCCGCGCCAACGCTTATTATCCCGCGTTCGTCGAGATAGCGCAGCGCGTCCTCGCCGACTCCGGGTATATCGCGCGTGATCTCCTCCGGGCCCAGCTTCGTGTCGCGCGCGTCGATCTCATGCTCTTCTATATGGATAGAAGTGAACACGTCGTCCATCGCGAGGCGCTCGTTAATTAGGATCGCGTCTTCGTAGTTGTAGCCTTCCCAGGTCATGAACCCGACAAGGATGTTCTTGCCGAGCGAAATCTCGCCTTCGCAGGTAGAGGGGCCGTCCGCGATGATATCGTCCTTTTTTACCTTGTCGCCGACCACCACGATCGGGCGCTGATTCGTGCAGGTGCCCTGGTTGCTGCGCGCGAACTTCGTAAGGTTATGATCGACGGGTCCGAGGCTGTCATACTTCACCGAGATGCGCGTCGAGGAAACGTAAGTCACCTCGCCGTCGTCCCGAGCCATGAGTACTACCGTAGAGTCGACGGCGCATTTGTGCTCTATGCCTGTAGCCACGATCGGCGCCTCCGGGATGAGCAGCGGCACCGCCTGGCGCTGCATGTTTGCGCCCATGAGCGCGCGGTTGGCGTCGTCGTTTTCCAGAAACGGGATCATCGCCGTTGCTATGGACACCATCATACTCGGCGAAACGTCAATAAAATCGATCCTGTCGCCGTTTACTTCGATTATCTCGTCGCGATGCCGGCATGTGATACGATCGCTTAACAGGCATCCGTTTTCGTCGAGCGGCTCGGTAGCCTGCGCGATAAGATACTGATCTTCCATATCGGCGGTCAGGTACACCACTTCGTCAGTGACGCGCTTAGTACCCTTTTCGATCCTGCGGAACGGCGCTATCATGAAGCCATACTCATTTACGCGCGCGTAAGATGCTAGATAGGATATGAGGCCTATGTTCGGGCCTTCGGGCGTCTCTATCGGGCACATGCGCCCATAGTGGCTGTAATGGACGTCGCGGACGTCGAAACTCGCCCTCTCGCGCGACAGTCCGCCCGGGCCGAGCGCTGAAAGCCTGCGCTTATGCGTCAGCTCCGCGAGCGGGTTCGTCTGGTCCATAAACTGTGAAAGCGGTGACGAGCCGAAAAACTCTTTTATGGCGGCGGTGACAGGCCTGATGTTGATCAGCGACTGGGGCGTGATAATATCGAGATCCTGGAGAGTCATGCGCTCGCGGATCACTCGCTCCATGCGCGAGAAACCAACGCGGAACTGGTTTTGAAGCAGTTCGCCAACGCTTCTCATGCGCCGGTTTCCGAGATGGTCGATATCGTCCGCCTCGCCGACCCCGTGAGCGACGCAGCCAAGGTAGTTTACCGAGGCGTAAATGTCGTCCGGGATGAGGTGTTTCGGTATCAGCATGTCGAGATTGTCGCGGATAGCCTCTTTGAGTTCTTCGCCTTTATACTTCTCCAGCAGGTCGCGTAGTATAATGAAGCGGACCCTTTCTTTGATCCCTAATTCGCTCTCCGGGTCAAAATCGACAAAACCGTTCATTTTGACCATGCCGTTGGAAAAGACTTTTACCTCGCGCCCGTCGACATGGACGTACGCGTCGTTGACGCCCAGCGCGTCCAGTTCCTCGGCGCGTGCCCGCGTTAGGCGCTCCCCGGCTTCCGCGATTATTTCGCCCGACATCGGGTCGGTGACCGGTTGAGTCAAGATCTGGTTTACAAGCCTCGGCCATATAGCCAGCTTTTTGTTGAATTTATATCGGCCGACCGTCGATATATCATACCGGCGCGAGTCGAAGAAAAGATTGTTCAGAAGCGTTTGCGCGCTGTCGACCGTCGGCGGGTCGCCTGGGCGAAGCCTTTTGTAAAGCTCGATAAGCGCTTCCTCATATGTCTGGCACATGTCCTTTTCCAGCGTTGCGTTGATTCGTTCGTCTTCGCCGAAAACGGCTCTTATCTGCGCGGCAGTCTCTACGCCGTTTTCCGCCCCGGCGGCGGACAGGCGCGTATAGGCGTTGTCGTTCGGCCTACCTACGGCCCTGATGAGCCAAGTGACCGGCAGCTTTCTGTTTTTGTCGACGCGGACATAGAACCCGTCGGAAGCGTCCGTTTCATACTCCAGCCAGGCGCCGCGGTACGGAATGAGCGTCGCGGCAAAAATCGTCACTGCGGTCTTGATATCAGTCTTTTTTTCATAGTAGACGCTGGGGGAGCGGATGATCTGCGAAACGACGACGCGCTCGGCGCCGTTGATAATGAACGTGCCGGCGTTCGTCATGATCGGGAAATCGCCCATGAAGATTTCCTGCTCTTTGATTTCTTCCGTCTCTTTGTTTCGAAGCCGCACGCTCACCTTTATCGGCGCGGCGTAAGTGGCGTCCCGGGCCTTACACTCCTCGACCGAGTACTTGGGGTGTTCATTCATGTTAAAGTCGATAAACGACAACTCAAGGCTCCCTGAGTGGTCGGTTATCGTTGCGACGTCGCGAAACACTTCACGGAGCCCTGACTCCAGAAACCAGTTGTAAGAGTTCTTTTGTACCTCCAGAAGATTTGGCATCTCCTGGACTTCGTCGGTCTTGGCATAACTTTTTCGCAAAGTTTTGCCGTATACCACGTCTTTTGGCATCTGCTTCACTCCTGATAATTATTTAGTTCGACACTCTCGGCTGCGTTGTAGCAATTTTCCCGCCTTTGTATTGACAACACAGAGGCATAATGGTAAAATACTTTCGGTTAGAGTGTCGAAATCACACAATTTTTCACACAACTACTAATTCTAACACAATAGAAAAATATGTCAAGCTTTTTTTTTGGCTTTTTTATGAAATCGAAAGGTTTCTTTTTTTACGATTAAGGATTTTGCCCCTATGAAACATTCCCTTGACTTATTTTTGTGCGGAAGTATAATCTAATCAGCGACAAATCAGTGCAGGAGGCGGCGGTTTGGACGAGTATGAAGATTTAACCGAAGAGCAGCGCTTCGAAGCCGACCTTGAAGCTGTTGACGAAGTGATAAATGAAGCCGCGGCGGCGATCGACGCCGGCGAGTACCGCGCCGCGCTTGAAGGGTTCCGCCGGGCCCTTAAGATGGCGCGCCGGTTTTTCGGCGATAACGCCGAGCTTCAGGATCTTGACAGCACGATAAGCGACATCGACGAACTGCTCGGGGAGTAACGAGTACAAGAAAATCTTCCGAACAGACTGTAAACCTGTAGTTATCGCAACTACAGGTTCTTCTTTGGAGGCGACACCCGGATTCGAACCGGGGAATGATGGTTTTGCAAACCAGTGCCTTACCACTTGGCTATGTCGCCTCGTATGGAGCGGGCGACGAGGCTCGAACTCGCTACCTCCACCTTGGCAAGGTGGCGCTCTACCGGATGAGCTACGCCCGCATGATTTTGGTGCCTCCGGTCGGAATCGAACCAACGACACGTGGATTTTCAGTCCACTGCTCTACCGACTGAGCTACAGAGGCATGGTGGCGCCGAAGCGCCGGTTATTGGCGACCCAGAACGGACTCGAACCGTCGGCCTCCAGCGTGACAGGCTGGCGTTCTAACCAACTGAACTACTGGGCCTCGCCTGGTGGGAACAACAGGGCTTGAACCTGTGACCCCATGCTTGTAAGGCATGTGCTCTCCCGGCTGAGCTATGCTCCCGCTTCGCGGCTTTCGCAGCGCCCAGCCATTATACTAAAACAAAAAACCGTTGTCAACACGAAATAACGATATTCCAATTATTACCAGTCCGGCCCGCGCATTGGCTGCGGTGAAGCGCATACTGCCCACTATAGGCAGGGTCTGGCCGCTCCCAGCTCGCTGACGTCAAAAGTATATACTGCTTCGCAAAACTGGCAGCAGGTCTCGACTTGCTCCCCTTTCCTTCTCATGTCCTCTAGCTCGCTCTCCTCGAGTGAGAGCACAGCCGCTAAAAACCTCTTGCGGCTGCATGTGCACCTGTATTCTATGACGCTCCTTTCAAGCAACCGCGGAGACAGGCCCGACGCCACCGACTCCAGGAGCGCCATAACGCCTCCGTCTTTCAGAACACCGGTTACAGCCCCTGTCGACGCGATGTTTCTCTCCATAGAGTCGATCGCTTCATCCGACGCTCCGGGTAAAAGCTGTACAATGTACCCGCCCGCCGCGAGCACCGACCAGTCCCTGTCAACAAGTACGCCGAACGCGCAAGCCGTCGGTATCTGCTCGCTTGCGGAAAAATACGCTGCAAAATCTTCGGCGATCTCGCCGCTTACAAGTTTTGTCGCGCCGGTATATGGCTCTTTCTCTCCGAAATCCTTGATTACCGACAGCATCCCGTTATTACCAACAATACCGCCGACGTCAAGTTTTCCGGCGGCTTTTTTCGGTATGTCCGCTTTCGGGTTTTGCACAAACCCGCGCACATTGCCCTCAAAGTCGGAAACGGCGAGTATGATCCCCGCCGGACCGCCGCCGTCAATGCGCACAGTCAGCGAGGAACCCGGCTTCTTAAGGGTGCTTCCGATTATAGACGCCGCCGCGAGGGTCCTTCCCAGCGCCGCCGTGACGACCGGCGTTGAATCATGAACGCGGCGCGCGCGTTCAGTCAGCTCTCTTGAGCTAATCACAGTTACTGAGATCATACCGTCGCCGGAGACGGCTTTGATTATCTCATCCATCCGCGCTCTTTTTCTCATCGCCGCACAATCAATCCAACGCGAACTTTTCAAGAAGCGTATTCTTATCGAGGAACGTCAGCGCTGAAAACGTCTTGTACGTATCGAAATCAAACTCCTTCTTCATGCCGAGCGCCTCGTTGATCTCTATTTCAATATGCCTGCCGTCCCTGAACGCGACGACGCTTGACACTTTACCTTCCGCGAGCATCATTACCGCCCTGTACCCCATCAGAGTTGCGGTAACGCGGTCCCTCACAAGCGGGGAGCCTCCGCGCTGGATATGGCCAAGAATCGTAAGCCGCGTTTCGATCCCGGTATCACTTTGTATCTTGTCTGCGACAGACTGCGCCGGCTCGGAACCCTCCGCGACGATCACAGTAAAGTTATTCCTTCCGGCCAGGCGCGCGCGGCGTATGCGCTCGACCACGTCGCGCTCAAAATCAAACTGCACTTCAGGCACGAGGATTATTGTCGCGCCTGTCGCTATTCCTACGCTAAGCGCCAGATGGCCCGTCTTTCGCCCCATGACTTCAACGACGGAGCAGCGATCGTGCGATTGCATCGTATCGTTTAGCCTGTCGACGGCTTCGATAGCCGTGTTGCAAGCCGTATCAAATCCTATGGTATATGACGAGCATCCAATGTCGTTATCCATTGTACAAGGAATCCCGATCACTTTGATCCCAAGGTTGGAAAGGTCGCGGGCGCCCCGGAAAGTCCCGTCGCCGCCAATTACGACCAGTCCTTCGATCCCCATATTCCTGCACATATTTGCGCCCAGCTTTTTGCCCTCATCCGTACCGAACTCTTTTGATCTGGCCGTGTAGAGCATCGTGCCGCCGCGTCCCGTGATCCCCTTTACAACTTTCTCGTTGAGCGGAATGAAATCACCGCTGATAAGCCCCGCGTACCCGTGCCGGATGCCTACGCATTCGATCCCAAGGCATTGAGCCGTTCTTACCGCGCCGCGAATAGCGGCGTTCATCCCCGGCGCGTCGCCGCCGGAAGTCAGGATACCCATCCTTTTGATTGCCGGATTCGTTGTCATGAGCTTTTCTCCTCTATCTGAATACTTTCATCTCTGCGTCGTATTTCTCCAATCGCGTGAACGCCGAATAGTCAGGTCTGAGCAGGCAATAACCGCCGTCGAGCGCGCTGAGGATGTTGTCGGTGTTTATTGATGGATTCTGCGCCGAGACTCTGCATGATAACATTATCGAACTTTCACCGGAAAAAGTGATATGTTTTATATACTCCGCGATATCCAGCTCAGCGGCGCCGCGTTTGGTCTTCTTCTGAATAATGATTTTTTCGCGTGAAAAACACTCCGCCAGTTTTTCCGCCGCGCCGCGGGGCGCCCCGCTGTCGTAATCGAACACGCCGCTTAGTTCTATCCAGGCGATCTCACTGAATTTACGTTCGGGCGCATAAGCGTCCAGGATATGTATCCCTTCAGGCAGCGAAGCGTTGGCCGCGCCGATGATATCTCCGTAAGGCGCATCTTCCGCCAACCCGACGTCCATAAGCTCGCAAACGCTCGCGCATCCTACCGGAAGCGGCAGAGCCACGGAGATATACGGATGAGGATTGAACCCCTCCGAGTACTTTAGCCGAACGCCCGCGCGAAGGAGAGCGCGGCGTATGGTCGCCGTCAAGTCCAGATGCGAGATATATTTTGCTTTGCCTGTCTTGCTGTATCGTAATCTTACTTTGCTCATTAATAACGCCTCGACAATGCTCAATGCTATGTTTTATTAAGGATAAATCCCATTCTAACGTCTGCACTATACATTTTACATTTTACATTTTACATTTTACATTCTGCACAAACGCCGCAGTCAGAGCATTTTTCACGGCAGTCAGGCGACCTGACTCCTGTAAGCGCCGCCTCGCGTTCGTTCCGGAGGTGGTCGGCGCTCACCCCGGCCGACACCACGCTCCACGGGAAGACCTCATCCCGGCCCCGCTCCCTGAGCGCGTAGAAATCCGGATCAAGCCCGCACTCATAAAAAGCAGCCTTCCATCTGTCAAGCTCGAAATATTCGCTCCAGGAGTCCAGCCTCGCGCCGTTTCGCCATGCGGCTTCTATTACCGCGCCGGTCCTCCTGTCGCCTCTTGCAAGAGCCGCCTCAACATAACCCTGTTCCGGCGAATGCCACTTGTATGTGACAGCCTTTGACTTTAGTGAGCTCCTTAGCAGAGCGACCCGTCTGAGGTATTCGTCCATCGTTATCTGCGGTTCCCACTGAAAAGGGGTGTGAGGCTTCGGCACGAAACACGAGGTGCTCACTGTGACTCGCACTCCCCTGCTCTTGTTCACGGCGTGTCTCTTCCATGCGCCTATTACGGCATGCGTGATATCGGCTATTGCAGCCACGTCTTCGTCCGTCTCGGTCGGAAGCCCGAGCATATAATAGAGCTTCACGCCGTTCCAACCGCCTTCGAACGCGATTGAGCACGTTTCGAGCAGTTCGTGCTCAGTGAGATTCTTGTTTATCACATCGCGTAAACGCTGACTTCCCGCCTCCGGAGCGAATGTCAATCCTGACTTGCGCACTTTCTGAACGCGTTCCATTAGTTCCACGCTGAAGTTGTCCGCTCGCAGCGACGGGAGCGAAAGGTTTATCATTCTCGGCTCGCACCAATCGAGCAAGCCGTCGCAAAGCTCAAAGAGCTGCTCATAGTCGCTCGTGCTCAGTGAAAGCAAAGCGATTTCGTCGTATCCGGAAGCGGCGATCGATTTCATCCCCTGCTCAATCAAGGTACCGTACGAACGCGAGCGGAGCGGACGCCCTATGTACCCCGCCTGGCAAAACCTGCATCCGCGTATACAACCCCTGAACAGTTCCAAAACGACTCTGTCGTGGACCAGCTCTACGGAAGGTATTATAGTCTCGGCAGGATAATATGAAGCGTCCAAATCCCGAATGATACGCTTTTCGACCGGAA
>Ga0123353_10005022_pt1 | contig 17249 bp, 10 predicted proteins | sample TergutLab28metaG_3_FD_92763 | JGI IMG/M metagenome (GOLD analysis project Ga0123353, IMG submission 92763) | Labiotermes labralis P3 segment gut microbial communities from Petit-Saut dam, French Guiana - Lab288 P3 | ecosystem: Host-associated > Arthropoda: Insects > Digestive system > Gut ...
AACAGCCCTCCGCAATTAATAAGCGAGAAAATAAAACGCGTGGTTATATCATTAACAAATATGGAAAGGGGAGAATATCGTAGCTTGCTGCTAAGCTCCAGGAATGTACATTCCCCTGATGGCAATATTCAACCTAGCGAGGAAATGTCCAGAATTTGAGGCGGCTTGTCTCCTGGTTATGCTGTAGAGATGAGTCATTCGGGCTATGTAAATGAAGTCCTCTCTTTTTATGTCTTCAGCACTTCAAGAAATACAAAACAGCGGGTACAATTTTACCCACTTTGGATAAAATGGAAGCCTGTAAGCTCTGCAATATTGCAAGGAGAATGGAACAGATTTTTAGGGCTCACCTCCTCACTGTAAACACATTCTGCAACAAATGGACAGAACATTCTTCAAGTCTCTAAAGGCTCAATATCACAAGAAAGCAACAGGCTCGACTTACCGACATCCAGATCAACACAACACGAAAGCAAGGTTTTGTGAAATTTTCTCCGATGCGTGGAACAAAACTGCTGTAGCTGGACGTGCTGCTAAACGTTTCGAATGCACTGGAATGACGCCTTTCTCTGCAGATTTGTTCTAGAAGAGAGGTTTACTATTGCTTCGCTGTTTGAGCCTTCTTCCCGTACAACCACTATCACTGCCGCCACTGTCACTGCTACTAAGGCAAGACTATCATCTTGCTCATCAATGACATTGCCCCTAGCAATCTCCAGTCAAAACGGAAACACTGCTGACGTCACAGCGTCACCTTCAAACACAACAAACAATTCAGCATCAAACAGTATCTCATATGTTAAGAACATCCTACCATCACCTGAAAAAAAGACGTCAACCAGGAAACGAAAAACAAAATCTTCAATCCACCTTACTTCGGATCAAAATTTGGGAGAAAACCCTAAATAAAAACGCCTTTTCCTAACAACGACACAACGAAAAACCAGTGGTCAAAGAGTCTCATAGGTACAATGGCAGAAGACAGACTCAGTTTTATACAATATTGCAAACAAAGGACGAAGAGTGTTGTTTCTGCTTCTTAAACTATTATTCTGCCAAATCTATGAAAAAGGTGGTTGGGTATTTTGCCAGAAATGAGTGTCTTTTACCGCGAAATATGGGTTGGTGCGAAAGGCAAGAGTTCATTTGTGGTAGGTGCCACTGATCAGAATTGTACCATCAAGTGATCGATATTGTACCTACGGAGGTACATTTTCGATCGACTGAAAGGGACTTTTTAATTTTTTTTTTTTTTTGTAATTACAGAATTAAACATTTACATACGAAAAAATCTGACGTAAGCATCAAGCTACACAGAACACGTTTCAGCCCTTACACTTTATCTTTTTCATGTATTGTACACATTATAGCATGTTTAGTCTGAAAAGGTCGAAATTGTACCACCTTGCCATATTTAACCCTTATCTTGCTAACGTGGATAATACGGTGAACTCTTAATAATGCCAGCAGATGGCAGATAGGACTTAATTCGGCGTTTAAAGAGTTAACACGAATTCTATTTTCCCACCTTTCCTGAGGCTACATACTTAGACTTCTTAAACGTTTATTCTGTTTCCGAACACGACGTGAGGATGAACATTCAGCGTTTAAGTCGTCTGAATAGTAACAGAAGTTGCTTTGAGATTTTTGCGTGGCGTTGATATGAATAACTGTCCATCGAATCCAGTTCATTTTCTGAATTTTGTGAAAGTATCGCCCATAGCTCTTTTCTGGTTTTCAATTTCAGTTGCAACAGTCAGAGCCTATATTGATTAAATAAAAATTATTTTCTACTAGTATTATTATTTGCTTAAATCTTTGAAGCATGAAGTAAATCTGTATTATACTTAACAATCTAGTCAGTACTTTACATGCAAAGTAAGGCGTTACCATTGACAAAACCAATGGATTAATAATGTCCAGGAAAATAAATGTTGATTAAAATTATAGAAAAATCCATAAATAGATTACGTAGGCCGAACTGAGATTTGTTGAATATATTTGTAGGTGGTACATGTGAGTAAACCAGAGTCGCTTGCTGTTTGCTCACAGATGAAGGTTAGCAGCAGCTGAAGTGGCAATTTTTGTATTACGATATATAAAGACAAAGCAGTCCCTCTACAGACTCTGATGGTGCCAGGGGGATGAGGATCCCAGATTACCAGACAATCTGCAAATGAAGGTGTTAAGAATTTCAGCCCTATGCACCTGCCGCGTATACCCATTTACTCACTTTTGTTGGGGACTGAGTCGACCCCAGGGCCATAGTGAGACCGGAAGGATTAAGTGAATAAAAATTCTTAGTGATACAATCAGGAATCGAACTCGCGACCTTCAGGCTTGTAGCGCAGTGCCTCAACTAACAGCGCCACCACGTACCCACATTACGATATGTGGGACCTATGAATTGCTTATAAAATTATATATCTGGATTCGTTCCCACATATTAATTAACTGTTGTCTCCCTTGGTATGTTTTATGGTGTACCACAGGGACTCACCGTCGGCTTTTTGTGTTAAAACATCTCTTATTAACAGTATGTATGTAAAAATTCAACGCATTAATCTTACGATATTTGTTTACTGTCTCCAAAACAATGAAGTAGTGTAGTCTATATACACTTTCAGAAGTGGGCAACCTGATATTTTTGCCGTACAGTAGTGGTGTTTCGGAAAATACGTATCAACATTCCGAACATTTAATATTATGGGGCTGACTGTTGCTCGCAAGGAGTTAGCGTTATCCGTTTCATTGAACGCGTAGACTACATTAGTGGAGTTCTGATTTTGATACAGACTGTATAAAAGATTTCGCTGACGTGCTAGACGCTATACTCATTTTATCTTCATATTAATTATATGTCGCCTTATTTACTGAAGTCAGTGGAATTATTCGTTTTCTGATGTGAGATTACCATTCCTTTGAAAGCCTTGTATGTGTAGTTTTGTATATGACTTGGATTAGACCAAAGTTTGGGATAACCATAAATTTACAAATTCAATGAAACTAACTATACAAAATATTTAGCAAATTTGTATTGTTTTCGAATTTATCAGTCTCTTTTCTTCACAGTTACGATTCGATTCTGAAAAGTTTAAATTTAAGAACGCTTTATTCCAGGCGACGGCAACCTGATCTTCTATTCCTTTGGAATGTTTTCAAGGACAGTGCAGTCATGGATACTGTCAGCTTTTGTGCGCCGAATGAGTAAAATGTAATATTGCCACTTCTACTGCAAGTATTGCTGTAAGATACAATTCTTTAGGTTGGTGTGCAATTCCTGATAACATCTCTTGCTGATTAATTTATGTTACCAATGGAAAAAAATTTTCTTGGACAATACCTTAACGTAACATAAACCAGATTAGTTTGTCCTATTATTTCAATGTTATATGTTCTCTTTTTAAGTTTTTTCCACGAGAAAAAAATCTGTGGCCTAGTATCGGCGACTAAACCATTTGTCGATTTTGTTGGAAATCCCTTATACAATTTTTTCACTCTGAGTTATAGAGCAGGCATGAGTTCGTGATTACCAACTCAATGACAGATACAGTTAGCATAAGGTCGTACATGAATTTCTGCCTGTAGCTTCCATGTTTCGTGAATGGTTTGGGTGAAATTCAGTAGGGCTATAGAATATCATCATGCACTGCCGTTATATCGATGCAGTGGAAACCACACTGTAGCAAAGAGCGTAAATGACGTTTGGCCCTATTTCCTACACTTTGCTACCTCTTTGTCTAAATTTCGACACAGGAATTGTCTACAGAAATTTACTGAGTCGTTGAGAGTTTTGTGAAAAAGATACTGTACTTCGGGGCGTAATTGATTTTTATCGCTACTTTCGATACTTTTTTGTCCGATTTTGGGCGAAATTCGGTACAAGTAATCTGAACATAATGCTGTTGAGCTTTTATGAGTTTCATCCAAATCGGAGCAGAGAAGAACGTATTTTTCTTATGAATCATAAATTAACACACACACACACACACACAATTCCGCGTGTAGCGTCAAACTCTATGATGTTTTGAAAGCAAAGAATGCCTTGGTAAAATCTGTGTACCACGTCACCGAGGATACCTTGTGCAGTCTTGTTTTCGTTTTGTGTTTGTATGCAGGTTGTAATTGTTTATCTGTCGTAGAATTATCATTTTCGCAAGCGCCTTAATTATTATTCTTATTATTATTATTATTATTATTACCACCGCAATTATTATTATTTTTTGTAAGACGTCTTAAACTCATCTTGATTACAGATTTTGTGTCTGTTATACATTTGTGGGATTTAACCTCAGATTTTCGTAGAGGCGCCAAATTTGGGATGAGTGTGTTATAAACTGAATTTGTTGGAAACTCCATGATTGACTACATACAAAGCTGCAAATTGTGGCGTCAGTCGCCCGTTATCCGCATGTCAAACAGAAAACAAAATAAAAATATTTGCAGTTTTGTCACCAAATTATTTTTCATTTTTACAAAGAAACCATAATGGATCTTGCAGTGTGGACGAATATTATTAAAATACTTGATATCGGGACCACACAGAATATTCCGGACAAGCTGTGCCAAACTTCAGGATGTTATGTTACGAGTCATTTTGATTTTAAAACTTCTATATCAGCACGTGTTCGATAATCAAACCGTTACATAGCTGCAATAGTTTTAATGTAGGTGCTGTGCATGGTTGAAACAAAAAATTTTACAAAACACGTGTTTTACCATACTATGCAAATTAAAAAACAGTTACGTGTTCGATAACGCCACAAAAAAAACATCAGTTGTCTTACACTACTGTGTGAACATCAAAAGAAAATAACATGTTACATAATATCACGAAAGAAATGTATCAGGTTATGTAAGTTTACGTAGTAATGTTACAACACAGAAGGAAAAAAATAATTTTGATTAGATAATATTCAAGAACATTAATATTCATTTATCTCACACTGATTACGTTTCAAAATGACTTCCTTTTGCTTCCTCAGTTCTGCGCTTCTTACAAGAGAGTGAGTAGTTTTTTGCCAGAGGTGGGAGTAACCGGGAACTGCCACTGTGCAGTTTCGTAAATTGTCTTCAAACATTAAAATGCTCTTAGCAAGTATAGCGCTTGATAATCGGGCACGTGTTATACAGCATTTTTCTATTAATATGACTCACGTATAAGATCCTGAAGTTTGGACACACCTTAATCTAAACACTCTGTATCTTAAGCAAAACTAATTTCGCTACCATTTCACAAGTTCTTGCGTTCTACAAGTTGTTATTACCGGGTCAGGACATTCAGTGCGGAATGGGAGTAGTCTTTAGTGTCAACTTGGTTGCGAAATTTTGTGAAAATCTACAAAGATGTACAAAAGTGAAGAACTCACACTTGGCGATCTCGCAAGCCCAGTGTTTTTCATTAAGAATAGAAAGTATGATAAATAAGGGAACATCGCTCGCTGTTGTTATGCGGCACGTATTCTGGGGGTCCGTGCCGTTATGGAGCCTAACCCAGTCTCTCTTGGCGTATTAGTCTGCTGGCTTAGTAACTTAAATTAGGTTGTGACTGCTACCATGTACATTAAGCATGTCAAAATGGTCGTCCGTTTGATTTCTTCTGGAGACCCGCCAGACTCCTGAAAGCAAAGTCTGAGTGCGACCCAAACATAGTAGTGTATAAGTACAAACATTCAGTTGCTCAGAATCGTAAAATAAATTATCAGATGCTGAGAGATACTTGAAATTTTGTGTACTTTCAGGGTGGCCCTAAGTGATCGCACGATCGCCTAACCAGCACATATTGCGTGAATACTCCGTTACAACTGCGGATGAAGTACGTACATTCTGCGATAGGAGAGAAAATTTTGCAGATGAGTTAAAAAGTGCGGTTAATCGAGAGTTAGCTTTAGGATGTATCTGTGTTCACAGGAATAATCGACATTTAATATTTAGTTGTATTCGCTAAAGATTAGCATTTTATGGAGTCTGCGGCAATGTGGTTATGGCTTAATTAATTCTTAATTATAATTTAAGTATTAAATCGAGAAGTGTCAAAACCAAGCCAGTTGTTACTGGAAAACGTAAGGTTGAAGAGGAGTTTCGCACATTTTAAAAAAATGATAGGAAGAATAATTCTGTTAACACATCCAAAGCAATACCCTCTCTGATTCTTCAGAAGACGGTCGCTGGGAAAGATCATCGCGTTAAATATCAATGAGACCCACCAAAAAGGAAATATAACATTTACGGGAATATGTATAAAGATTTTATTCGAAATGAAATCATTTCTGTAAACGCAAGAAGAATTATTTCAGAAAATTAATACACCAAATGAATCAACATTTAATTCACGTTTAATGTTGGTCATTTTAATTGTGACTAATACAAAATACTCAACTGAAGATCAGTTAATATGAACATGTTTAGCTGAAGTAGTCGTCTGTTCAGACGACGCACAAGAATTTAGAAACTTTTGTCAGACAGTGGGAAGCACAAAACAGCAGCTACTTACAGGCTGTAGAAGGTCTATGCGTTAGGAAGGAACTTTGGTACGGTATTCCCATAGAGTGTGGTACACGCATAAACTAATTAGGCTAATTGAAGAGAATTTAAGGGAAACCAGTATTGCAATCCGTGAAAGTGAAAGTTCACAAAGAGATGTTTATCGCCACTGCTTTCCAATTTTGGTTTAGAATATGTTAGTAGTAATGTCTTCCTGTCTCATTAAAGCATTAGACATTTTAACTAAGCACTAAATGTAATAAATATGTAATATTAAGAAAGCATAAAGGTAACTAGTAAATGCTTCAGAGGTGCCCTAAAACACAAATATTTTGGAACGACAGTTGTAATAAAAATCACAGGAGCCGTTTTACAACTAAAACGAGCCCACAATTTATTTATTTCTCAAGAGGAGCTCTCCTTTATGTGCATCATAAAAATATTATGAGATAACATGAGGAACATATTAATAAAGAGTTATGTGCGTTTTAATGACTGGGGCGGGCCGGATAGCGACTGGCTGCGGGCTGGGCGGACAGGGGATCGAATCCCGGTGGGGGCAAGATTTTCCGCACCTGTCCAGACCGGCCCTGGGGCCCACCCAGCCTCCAGTACAATGGGTACCGGGTCTTTCCCGGGGGTAAAGAGCGGCTGGTGCGTGACGCTGACCTCTCACCTCCTTCTAGTGCCGTGGCCAAGAAAGGGTAGAGCTATACCTCTAGTCCCCCTACTCCTGTACGGCCTGTACAGAGCCTCAGTGCCTCTACGAGGGTGCACTTTACCTTTTTTTATGACTGGGGATACGATAGGACCAGAAAAATCAGAAGGCGAAAGAGAGTTGAAATGAAGGAACTCAGCTTATACGAGAAAAGTTCCATGTAATTTGCATGATTTTTTAGTTAGTGAATTACAAAATATACGTAATGAAAAGTAAATAATTTGTTACTCGGAAGGCCGGTTTGTACGCTCTGGAGAAAAGATAAATGTTGCGTCCTGCCAGAAATCGAGCCACCATTGCTCGGTCTTCCGGCAAGTAGCCCAAACCATGCTGCCCGGCTTTTTTTTTTTTGGCACACCCTCAGGTTTTAAAGATTTTAAATGTTTGTTGAATTAATTTCGTGTTTTTAAAGCGTACGACGCTGCTTTTGCATTTCTGGAGGGAATGAGGGAAAATTGTAAGTATCATAGGTGTTCAAATTAGGGATTCAACCTTTTGTCTTCAGGACATTTAATCACTTTTCTACGAAATTTGAACATTTTGTATGGCTTCTCATTGAAGCTAGGATTCGCAAAAATTTAAAACGTACGAAAAATTTGTTTAGGTTAATGACTTCTAGACTTCTAATCAGAGAAGGAATTGCTACTGTGGGGGACCTTCCCACCCCACCCCCCGCCCCACACAAAAAAAATAAATCTTATTCCAAAACCCTTTCAGTTCTCGGATAACACCTGGATGCCATTATATGTTCTGCGGAACACCACGATCAACTTCTCAGTGTGTATGTCATCTTTCGAATCAGGGACAGTGTTACCACTTGGAAATATGTAATATTATGCCGTGAACCCGGTCGAATTGACGGCTATTGTATGAGTCAGCGCGAGAGAAATGTAAAATTGAGACCATTCTGTGCATTTAGTTTATTTGTTATGCGAATCTGGAAAGACTCTGAAGGCGAAACACCTTGGTCTCTCTCGCCAGCACCACTGCTCTGCGGGGATCGTAGTTAGGAACCACTGCAAGGCACGGATAAACCTATTCGCTTGTCCTGAAGTTCGGGACAACAATTAGATGCTAAAAATATAGTAATAATGACCGTAATGAAAGTGACCAGTCTTGTGGGATGTGAGGCCTAATGGGAGTCTTTTGTTTTAGTAGTTTCATACTTATTTACAAAACTTTCGAAATCGTAAATGACTGTGATTTCTAACAGATGGCACACAGTCTTCTGCTCTTTTCGTAACAGAATTAACTCCAGTACTCCTCAAGCTGTGCTGTGATCAAGATGCACGGTGCCTGGAATCAGCCCGCAACTTACAATTACATCCATCACCTAAAGTACCGTGTTGTAAGAAGCATCTACAGCTTATCGCTACTATAAAATAAACATTCATTCTTATACCTACTATTATAGTATCTTACCTTATGGACACCTGCATAGCGCAACGGAACATAACGGCTACTTGCTCCATCTAAACACGCCGACATACTGCCTAACATCAATTGATATTATCTGCCTTATTTTAAACTTTTTTAATGCAAGACATAAACAAAATGAAAAATATGATATATAATTTAATTGTAGAAATGAAATCTCATTTTAACTAACAGCGTTACATATCTTCCTTTTAATTGTTACTGAATGTTAGCCTGATGATGACCCTTAAAGGTCGAAACGTGTTGCTACAATAAAAGTACCAGACTTAGTTGTGTCATTGGTTTTTATTTTATTTATTTATTAACTAATCTCACGAGAACATAACGGAATGTTGGTTTCTTGTTACATTGCTTGACCTTGTCTTCTGCTTCACAGACATCATAATAAGATGTATTTTGTACTTCATTTTTTCCATTTTTTGCCTAATTTATCCCAATTTGAAATTTAGTTGGACCTTTGGTGATTGTGACAAAGAAGCGCGCTTAACAAGTTGATTTTTTAGCTTGCAATAAAATAGTAATTATTTGAAAAAGAACTGTATTATGTAACGCATTGCATTACTTTTTTATGTTAAAATTAGGACAAACATTTTCATGTTACAGTTTTGTTCTAAAGAGGTATACACCATTGAAACCATTTAGCCAACAATGGCTTGGCGCATGATATTATTAATGATGACAAGAACGCTGCGTCGCTGCTGGTACAGTACATACGGTCCTTTGGTCTCAGAAGATGATTCCCCCGAACCAGCCAGGCTGGTGTGTAGTTGGTGGTGGTGGTTTTCTTTGATGTAGAGTTGATGGTAAAAGAGGTCGAGAGCTTTGCAAGAGAGAGACGGAGGGAGAGGGAGAAAGAGATAGTACAGAAAAACGGAGGTTGGGGGACGAAGAGTAGCAATGCAGATAGAGAGATCAAAAGCTCTGATTTCCTGTCCGTAAAAATAAAAAAGAAGAGAAAAATCTCTTTTGATCCTGTTCTTACAGTTAGTAGGAAGGTTCCATGTCAACAGTCTGGCATGAGAAACTTAGGCGGTACTGTTTGATGTCTGTCTCTCCGCTCCCTGAAACTCTTTCTCTCTCGCTGTGCCGCTCAAGCTGACTCTCTTTGTGTGAAGGAGACACATACATCCTCCTTTACAGGCGGCGGCAACAACTTAAGGTTGTTAAATATGTGGAAATCGCTTAGATGCTGTGTATTCAATATATCTTTTACTCACCACACTTCCTTCTTTTAAGAGTGAAGGGGAAACGTGCAGTGAAGTTTTGACCTTTCCTTTCTACTTGTATTATTGGCAAAGGTTTTCTTTTCGTGTCTTTTATCGTAATATTGCATTTTTACATTTTGTGCCACATCAGATTTCTAAACCGTATACGACTTACGTTTCAGAGTTGCCATATTTAGGCGCAGCACAGCACCGGATCGTCACGATAGTTGTACTAAAACTTTATTTTTATTTTTTTACATAATCGAGGAAATATTGACAATAAAGACGTAACTGCCGATCCCCAGCATTTACATTCTTTTCGTTTGGGCATTCAGTAAAGAAACTGAATGTGTTAGGTTCCAACAACATATCACATTTTAACCGAAATATCAGTATACAACACAAAGCTTGGGTTTTACTTTATATTTACGTATTTTTCTTGTTCTTCTTCCTCCTCCTCTTCCTCGTCCTCCTCTTGGTTTTACTTCTGAATGCAAAGAGGTATTCGTGTATCTGTGATATTCTTCAGATTAGTCAGTGTTTTAAAGTGCATATTTTCTCTATCATGCCGAAGCTCCGAGCTCGTCATTGTATTGACAGCAACGTCTGTCAGAATGTAAATATAAATGCATACTCGCATGTCAGCAGGCGGCGCGGTGTTCGCCGACTTCCAGTTTGCCGTGTGTGGCGGTCCGTGTGTTTTAGTTCAGTGTGTTGCGGTTAATATTAGGTTATTTGCCATATTTACATGAGGTGCAGGAAATATTTTCGTTCGCTCGCAGACACGTGTCGCTTCTAACATACGTGTTGTTTGTTTGACGTCGAAGTTTTATAAGCTAAGCGAGGCGGCAAGAAGCAACTTGTGACAGCCGCGAGATAAAATGGTTTTCTTCTATAATATTAAAGTGTACATAATTCTACTTATTTATTTTCAGTGTTTTGTCTTACTTCTATATGATAATTATATTTATTAGACATTCTGCAGAAGAAGAAGCTGCAGCATTAAAAATGAAATAATCTAAAACTTACTATTGTAATGTCGAAACACACGCACGTAAATGAAAGGGTATGGTACGTCATTTTAATATTAATAGATGTGCCATGGTTTACAACATTTCTAAGTCCGGAACCTCTTCTCTAAAAGCCGTATTTCTAATAATAATGTAAAATCAGTCCCATTACAGGCCCGAGGTGCCCAGAGGGTTCCAGGAAGTTAAGGTTCCCAGATTACGTGACAATGGCCCAGAATGGTGGTAAGGTTGTCAGCCTTACGCACCGGCCGCCTTTACCCCAGGAAATACTCCTGGTACTCATTTCTGTTAGAGGCTGAGTCGACCCCATGGCCATAGTGCGATCGAAAGGATTATGTCAATAAAAAATTCCAATTACACTATCTGGAATCGAACCAGCGACCTTCCGATTTGAAGAGCAGCGGCTTAATCACTGTGCTACTGTGGTCCTAATAATAATGTACTTACTAAATATATACATTGAAGACCTCACCAAGCGGCAAGCAAGTTTAAGTGTTTATTATATCAATACAAATATTACACAGAACGAAGAACAAGTCTCACCTTGCTCGTGCGACTGTGTCATTAGGCGTACGTGTCGGAAGTTTACGCCAGTTTTTAGTAGGTTCCACCGCAGCGATGTAGTTCCTATCTTTTGAAGGCCTATAAAACAAAATACAATACAATAAAAGTGTTCTTATTAGTAATCTCCATAATTTTGAGAACATTTAAGAATTGATGTCGTGGACACGAAATGGGGTGTGAACTTTCTCTGCAGCTAATTGCCGGAAATTGGTTTCATTTCGTACACACGCACATGACAGGTATCCAACAAAACTCGAATTCCGAAAAGAGTTGTGTCTGTATATCATAGCTCGAAGCAGAAAACATGAAACGAAATTGGGAGACGATTACTTATTCTAAACAGAACATGCTACGACTTCCACATGTGTCTCGCTTGACAGCCGTTTTATAATTTCATGCAGTGCGTGCAGTCCTTATGTGTGAGACACGATTCCTTTTCATCTTCCTGCCCCAGCCTTCTGATGTATGATCGACATTTACGACGATAAAGACATCGAATATTTGATGATTTGACGCCGCCAGTCATTCTCTTTGAACTTCAGAGCGGTTTCCTTTGTGCTGTTTTCTACTGCAGGATGGTCACGTTTCCTTACAGCTTTACGTGATAACTGCCTTTCTATTCGTTAAACAGTCCTGACATAACATCATCTTTTGTTGAAAACTCTTTATACTTTAAAGTATGAGAGCATAATTGTTTGTAGAGCGTGAATAGAAAGCAGTGCGTCTCGATGTTATATTCTGAGTCATGTATTTACATATAATCAAATTACAAAATTTAATAAAACATCTCTATATATTTAACATAAATTAATTGTGCCGGTTCCTCGTCAGAGTTCTCATTTTCGAATCCTAAAGATGTCGATTTAGAACGGGAGTCTATTCAGACTTTTCTGCCATTTAAGAAATGGGAAATGCAGGAATGACATAGGAATTCTGGAGATACGAATGCAAGGCGTAAAAATTTTGTCGCGATCTATCGGTTATCGCCTCTACATTTTTGGATCTTCAAGGCTGACTTTTGTAAATAGTATAAAACTCATCATCGAGTAAACACGAGTATTTTGAGTGCGCCTTTTTACTTTAACATTAGAACTGGAGGTTGGAATTACGCTAAATATAAATACACAAGACCCCCCCAACCCCGCAAAAACAGTATTCTGCTGAAACAATTGCAGCAATGCTCCGTGTAGGATGACTTGCTTCGATGAATAATAAGAGACTTCGGCAGCATGGCCAGTTATGTTGTATTGATATTTACGTAGATCTATAAATTCAAACGGGGAAAAAGGAAAAATTTGTACAAAATAATAGGATATGGGTCAGAGGCGTGTTGCTGTAAGCGTGGGAATAGAATTCCGAGTTTCATAATAAGATGAACATTCCTTGCTTAGCTGAGAGATTGTTGGCTTCTCAAGAAGCACTCTACTCTATGTAGCTGGTTAGTCAGATCCTGTCGTCTAAAAAAAATGGCAAGCTGGTTGTGATTTGCAGAGACCTTGGAAAGAATAGGTCGTGACGTATTCTTAAGCTTTGGCTGGCAGTGTAGGTAACGGACAGATGAAAATTTCGAATAAGCACGGCACCCCAAGAGTAAAAAATTGGAGCTAACTGCTTCACCGCAGAATTTTAACTCTTGGACAGAAACGAATATCCCAAATTCCGACCTACACAGGCTACTTTTCTGTGCGTTAATCTCTTCCTGTTTAACTCTTACAGAAATACATTACGTTGTTTTTAACGCATGAATATATTTTTATGCATTCCCGTGTTATTTTATATATGTTTACGGACATGATTCGTAACGACGGAAATTCAAAGATAAATCTTTATCTGCTGGTGTGTTCTGACGATATTTTACGTTGTCAGTATCACATACTGAAATGCAATATGCGACCCTCGTGTGCTCTGTATTGGGTGAGTCATCGCATCATTGTTGTTCAAAACGGCAACTGGACTGCAGACGTCGAAATGTTTTTGTGGGCAATGTTATAGGAATGTATTGATTATTTATGGTATAAGACGTTCCATTTAGGCCTAACGCTAAAATATCTTTTTGCAGCTTAGAGAATTGCGGAATGGTTTAAACTTCCCAGAAGACAAAATCTTACGTAAATTTGCAAATTCAAAACAAAATTGTGGAACAGAAGTTCCAAAAATCTGGAGCACAGTCCATTAATATATGTATAATGAACAAACAAATGTATTTGTTTGTTCATTATACACAAAGTAAAAGTTGCACGGTACAAAGGTTAAAATAATAGTCCTTTAATGTTAAGCGTTTTTTCTAAGGTGTATTGTTGTATTGACGTCATGTGTATCCAACAATAATTCAGTTTAAAAGAATAAGACATTCAGCTTGACCGGTTTTGTATGTTTGACAAACTTCCTAATAAAATACGCTCCTAAATTGAACAGACAACAGTGGTCAGTCAGAACCTCAGTGCCTCGAAGCTCTGTGGCATATGCAAACGGCGCATGATCATTATATTACCTAAGAAAAAGGGTATATATTTCTTAATAATGTATAATTAATACACATAAACATATTCCAACAATATAAAACACTAAGTTTCTGTAGCATATATATTAATTCACGTGGCGTATGATTCAGACATAAATGTAGTCGTCGACAAGTGAACTGGATTATATCGGACACGACTCAGTCATAGTTTGTTTTAAGGTGACTGCCTGAAGCAGTAATGTAATTCATTTTAGTGATATTGCCGTGTGCTAGCCACGCAATAAGAGGTGCAACTAGCTAATGGTGAAAAGTAAACATAAGTGGCATTGTCCACTATCATTCTTATATCTTTTCCTTGCGTATGTGTTGGGCGGAGGGGGGAGGTTTGTCCGAATGAACTGAATTATCTATATAGCACGTGTGTACATCTTAGTTAAGTATGTCTGAACTACTTGTATCAGAAGAAACCATTGAAGAATATTTAAACTGCATCATTAATTCTGGTGGGAAAGATGGCTATTGGCGAGGATAATGTCGGTAGGGCTCCTCTGGACGAGTGATCGGTCCGTCGCAGAGACCTCTACCTAACAACAGACATCTATGCCCCCAGCGGGATTCGAACCCTTAATCCCAGCAGATGAAAAGCTGCAGACCCGCGCCTTTGGCCGCGTGGCCACTGGGATCGGCACATCAGTATTAACAGTACAAGTAAAACGTCATAAAGCGGTCGTCTGTTGTGTATGGATGTAAAATCCCATTTTCGTAATATTATTACTCATTTTGTGCTTACGTGGCTTGCAAAATTAATGTTACGCGTCTGTCCTGGTGCATAGAAAGTTTCATATAGTAATTAGCACGGAGCCAGTCCCAACAGGCACTGGTCTCTACGGAATCAAGTCCTCTGTTTCTGTAGGCGTACAAATTCACGAGGTGCATTTTCGAGTAATTTTGTTTTGCTTTGTTTGCGGAAAGACGGGTAAATACACAGCATTTCCAAAGTGCAGATTATAATTTTTAAAATTACAGAAATTTTTAGGACATGCAAATTTAATCCAATATTTGTGATGTGTTGTCTGTTTAAATTTATTCTCGAATTCATGTTCAGTTCATGATTTTGTAAATTCCTTCGATAAGCTGTTTCTTCCTTACATCACAGTGGCCGAAAAGAAGCTGTTCAAACATTCAGCCAGTTAGATACATTCGTGACTCAGTCAGGCGACCCGTTTTATTGTCCCTACCAATCAGTGGTCCGTGGTTTTGTCAGGGTATAGAAGTCCGAAAATGGTTGGTACTTCTAAGGACTCATTATGCTACAAGTAGATATCTTATAGAATCTGGCCTGACGAATGTTGAGGTAATGGCTTTGTCGTCTGCATGTTTCTTCGAGTTTCTTATTAGTCTTCCCTATATTTTTTTATCCTTGACTTTAAAGAGACTGAAAATATCTACTAACTGTACTGCACGAATATTAAATTCCTTCCTTTTTAAAGACTCTCTTCCCATCCCCTTATATTTGCAGTATAGGCCTACTGAAAGTCAAAGAGAATAATTTATGCTGAGAAAACGAAACGTCGAATTATCGTAATTGCGAGCTTTGGCTTTTCCGTCTTCTGTGTGCATTACTTGACTGGGTCGGCCCATCATTCATGCAGCAAGAGCACACACTGATATGCTGTGTTGACTATAACATGCATGTTCAAGGCACTGCGTTAAAATTAAAGACAACCCGCTGCGCGGAACAAGTCAGCTAGGCAAAAGTTCATAGAATTGAAGTATCACAATCATGTATAGTTAGTGCACGCTTTTCTTTCTCTGTGTGTACACAATTCGTCTCAGTGTTTGGCTCCGTCACTAATGTACATAGGACCTGAGCAAAGACAAACACATGTAGACACAATTGTGAATTAGTAAACGGTCAATACAATAAGGACGTTTGTTTAAATTATTGAACAAAGGGACTTTTATATTGTGAGCAGGCAGACAGACAACAATAATACTTGCGGTGATTTAGTCATAACTTTCGTAATAGCGAGTCTGAAACAGTCCTGTCCTTTACTTGGTCTATGTATTATGCCTGCGTTCTACAAATTGCACAGTGCGCCCTCAGCTCCTATTAACAATATTGGTTCTGTTTCCTTTTTACCCCATGCGATCGGCATTCGGAATTGGACTGTGCCATTGTTGTTCACGAAGATTTTGAGAAATACTGAATACATCATAAAAGAAGGTTAGAAATGATCATGGCGAAAATAAAAAAAAATGAAAACAATAGGCCTAAAGCTTTTATGGACAAAAATTAATAAGATTTTGAATATTTAGAGTATCTGTAGGTGTATAAATTGTACCTTTTTACAGATTTTTGCAACGAAACGGCTATTTCCCGCTCAACAAAGTTAAATGAGGCCCTGTGTCTAATCGCCTCGCCTTGAAGGTATACAGCAGAGGGAAGGAGGAGCTACAAATATTTGTCAGTCCGGCACAAGTAAACCGTGGATTTGTCCCTGTGCTTAATGGGGCATCACGCCATGAAGGCATGTGGTGGGGTGGCTGTGTAGCTCCACACATTCTTAATCTCGGCATTAGATGGAGGTAGTGTCCAAGTTTATGCCCTGGCCGTCTTATCCTCAGAGAAAGAGCGCCCCCCGCCGCATCCCTTGAAAAGGAGACTGGGTGGGCCCCGTTTTAGAAATGAACTTGACGGGAATGCAACCGTAGTTCCTGGGTCATCCAATCTCTAGCCATACCGAATGGGCTGTTCCGGCTCCCTGTTAAAGTCAATAGCGAAATACATGTAGATCCGATAGCTTGCATTTTATATTTCTAGTTTTAGGTTTAAAACAATATTCGGAAACTTACGAAGGAAGGAAGGATTGTTGTATTTGTTTACGTACAGAATGGATACGCTGTTTCCTGACATACCCTTTCTTCAATAAATTTTAACAGTTCGCTGATAGTTATTGACTGTGCCCATGAAGGTGATCACATTACTCAAAAAGGAGATACAAACACGCGTTCTTTTTCAGCATGCTTTACTTTCCTTTGCCCCAAAGTTGGGACAGAGCTACTTGCTTCCTGAAGGAGTGTGGTTGAAAATGTGGCCTGCATTTGGTAAGCGGGTTGTGGTTCTTGTGTTTTTCTTTATTCCTCATTCGAGAACGGTGATGTTCCACAATTACCAACAACACCTTTCCTTCCCATTGCTTGTAATGATTATATCGAATTACCTAGCGTTGCTCGTGATCACTCGTCCAGAGGAGTCCTACCGACTGTGGTGCGTCGTTGTGTGTGATCTAGAAACTTCGTGAATGAGGAGGCCCTGGCCCACTGGGGGCTGTCATTCCAGAAACAAA
>Ga0123353_10005023_pt1 | contig 17248 bp, 12 predicted proteins | sample TergutLab28metaG_3_FD_92763 | JGI IMG/M metagenome (GOLD analysis project Ga0123353, IMG submission 92763) | Labiotermes labralis P3 segment gut microbial communities from Petit-Saut dam, French Guiana - Lab288 P3 | ecosystem: Host-associated > Arthropoda: Insects > Digestive system > Gut ...
AACTATAAAAGTATGGCAAGAAATGGTTGGTTAAATTATGGCTTTGCAAGCCAATGTGAAAAATTGTTACAAAAAGGAAAACTTATCTTACATGAAGGGACCATTAATAAAGACTATGTAAAAAGAGATCTTCGAGAGGAAAATTATAATCATTTTGTCAGAATTGACTCGAAACATACTTTTATAATATTTGCAGCAGTGATTGTAGCTTTAGCGATAGTTTTTTTATCATGGTATTTCGTAAATCTCAAAGTTTTTTAAAATATGAAAAATAGTGGTTTAATCAATATTGATATTCGGGATTTTAATAAAATATTTTTAAAGCTAATAATGAAAGACGATTGATAGCTAGGTTTAATATTAGCAAATAGAGATATTATCACCCAAAATATAAAATCAACTACACTAGTCTGTGTTCATATTATATATTTATTTAGATGCACCAATTAATCTTTATTATTTAAAAAGATTTTTCTACTTGACATAAAAAACAGAAAAATAAAAATGGCAGGGAAAGTAATGAAGTAATAAGAAACTACTCAATCAGGGAAGAAATATGTAAATAGATTCTAATAAATGACGATATTAATCATAGAGGTCAAATATAAAAAATGATGAATAAAAAAGTTTTACTATTCACTATATTAGTTTTTTGGGTGATAATATTAGCATCTCAAATAGACGATCCGTTTGGTGTCTATGAAGGAGAAACTAGTTATTCCACTTCCCTACGGTTTCATGTATTAGTAAACGGATTGAATATAGCAGCAGTTAATGATTATATTATGGCTTATGTTGTTACTGAACATGGACCAGAGGTAAGAGGTAAGGTTGATATCCAGATTTATCCGGGTGGTTTGGGTGTAGGTAGAACCTTTCTAATATATGGAAGTAGTGATACTGAAATGATATATTTTAAATTATGGAGAAGGGCTCAACAAGAAGTATACTCGTCAAATATATCTATACAAGCTCAACCAGGTCAACAGACATTAGGGAGTCATTTAATAAATGGGTTCCCAATAAATTTCACAGTTCCTAGTTATACAATAAGTGGGCACATTCGAGATAACCCTACCAATTTGAATCCAATACCAAATATAATTATAGAGATGCAATCTGCAGTTCCTAGCTATGATACAAGCCTTTTTAATTTATCAATGATATTAAAATCCAATACAAACGGATATTACATTATCCCGAATCTACCTGTAGGGACCGATATTACATTTTTTCCTACTTCAGATAATCATTCCTTTACTCCAACAAATGTTACAACAACTATTACTACGCATCAAACAAGAAATTTTTTTGAAATCACAAGCTATTCAGTAGAGGGAACTTTCACTTGTAATGGATATGCCGTTCCGGATGTAGTTATCAATGGTAGAAACTTTGAAAATGGCACTTATAGACTCTCGTTTTATGAAGGGTCAAACAATATATTGACACCAACAAAGCAAGCATGGGCTTTTACCCCACCAAATTATTCGTTTGCAAGTATTCAGAATAATCTTGTTCAACATTTTATCGGCTTACCTATAGAAACACGAACTATATCAGGCAGAGTGTTACATAATAATATAGGAGTGAATGGAGTGAATATCAGTTATGAAGGAATGTTTACTAATCAAAACTCTGTAGTGACAGATGATCTTGGTAATTATCAAATCACTGTAAATATAAACGACAGCATTGCTTTTATACCCACAAAAGCAGGATATACATTTACTCAATTGTTTCAAAATGTAGTAAATATTGTCGAAAATTTAAATAATAGAAATTTTGAAGCAAACGCTGTTACTTATATCATTTCAGGGTCGGTAATGCGAGAAACTAATATGGATCCTTTACCAAATGTCGAAATTTTTTCGTATCCTCAACATCATCGACTCGCTGAAACAAGTATAAATGGTATTTATTCTTTTTCTGTAGCTCATGGAAGTGATATAAATTTTTATGCTTCAAAAGATGGTTATCAAGTGGTAACTCCCAACACAAATATGATAACACTGACCAATGTCGTAGCTGATTTACATGAAAATAATTTTTATATGCAAACAATCCCACAGTACAATGTGTCTGCTAAAGTATTTTCAGCTCGCAGCAATATAGAAGACGTTAATCAAGTATTAATAGGGTTTTATAAAGATGATGTTAGAATAAAAGAATCTATTACAGATGGAAATGGGGAGTGTTCGACATTATTAAATGAGTCGATATTAGATCCTGTTAGTATTAGACCTATAAAAGCAAATTTTAACTTTTCTCCTATTGAAAGGATATTACCCACTTTAACAAATAACATTAGTGAAATTCAAGAATTTATAATAAACATAAACAGTTATTTTGTGCATGGTAATGTAGGATTTCCAGGTGTCACTATCTTTGTCACAGATATTGATGGTAATTTACTGAGTATTGTATTCAGTGATGAGAATGGTGATTACGGCATAACAATTGAACATGGAACAACAATAATAATAACTCCACAATTAGAGGGTTTTTCGTTTGAGCCAACTCAAAGCGAGCCAACTAATATTATCGGAGGAACCGTGATCCCTGCTTTCATACCAAATCCAATTACTTTTTTAATAACAATCATAGCAAAATCATATTTAGATTTGCCTATCGAAAATGCTGTAGTTACTTATAACTCTTCTATAGGATATACAAACGCACTAGGAATCTTCTCTTTTTCGTTAAATTGGAGGGAAGATTGTATGATTAATGTTTTTAAAACTAGTAACATATTTAACTCTATACTGAACATAAATACTGGTGAATCCTTCCTTGGTGCTTCAATTCAAATAACTGATATCTTGATAGATTATACTCTTCAGTTTATGACTAGAGCACCATTACAGTACAATTTGCATGTAACAACAAGTGATGGAGCAAACAATCCTATATCAGATGTAAGAATCTCTATATCTGGTTATAATGATGTTTGGACAAATACAAATGGAGAATATATTGGAACAATAATAGAGAATGCAGATTTATTAATAACTCCAATTAAAGCTGGATATCAGTTTCAGCCTTCAGCTATCTTATTGTCACCAGTGGTTAGCGACGAGTCAATTACCTTCCTTGGTTCTATTGCTAGTTATCCTGTGAATGTATCAGTGTACCACTTAGGTTCTCCGTTTCCAAATGTCAATATAATGAACAATGGACATTTCGAGGGAACGACAAATATTGATGGTCAATTGACTTTTTTTGTACTATACGGACAATCGATTAATCTAGCACTTGTGTCTACAGGATATGTTTTTTCAACGAATATTACATTCCCTATTTTGGTAACAGCACCATTGCAAATTACATTTAATGCACAGCTACAGTCATTTTTAATCCATGGAACTATAATCAATTCCTATTCAGGTACTCCTATAGATAATGTCCAAATAGTAGCTGAAGGGATTGATAGACCAGCAGTATATACAGGTATGTTTGGTAATTATAGTATTACAGGTTTTTATGGCGAAAACATTACATTAATCCCTAATAAACAAAACTTTACTTTCCTACCACAGTATTACCCATTAGGAAATATTTATGAAGATAAAACAAATATAAATTTCACAGGAACAACTTATTGTGAAGAAATAATAATGATTGTAGTTCCAACTCTTTCAGAACCCAGTTCTCAAATACAGGATCTCTATTATGTTCCAATAAATGTTTATTTAACATGCAATACACCTAATGTTCAAATTTGGTATTCACTTGACGAAACTATCCCTTTAGAAAATTATAGTCTTCTATATAGTAATAATCCCATCCCCACTTTACTATATAATACTATGACAACAATCAAAGCTATAGCTACAAAATCTGACCACAATCCGTCTCTTGTAGTTGAAAGAAGTTTTAAAATAACAGGTAGTACTTCGGTCCTTAGCTTTGATCCTCCTCCTCAAAGACTATACGATGAGATAGCTTCTGTGCAAATTAATTGGAATGATGATACAGAAATTGTTTTTTATACGATAAACAATTCTACAAATTTTCCACCTCTTTCTGACGATATACCAACAAACGCACTAATATATACCCCGGGCGAATTAATACGTCTTAACCAAAATTCAATACTTACAGCAAGAGCATATAAGGAAGATTATTTCACGTCACCAGCAACTACAGGCAGATATGAAATAGTCCATTCACTTACAACAAATGAGTTTTGGCCATCTAATTTTGTATTAGGTATAAATATGCCAGAGACACTCAATTTAGCTAATTATATAATCGACACTATCGAAGGTGAACATGATTATGTTGCTATTATTGAAAGTACAAACCATATACACATTAATGCAAATGCATACCAATCTTATGTAAGCTTTACACCTGCTACAGATTGGTCAGGTTCTGAATTTTTTAGTTTTAGAATAAATTATTTCCCTCAATTACCATACCAAAACCCACAGCCATTACAACCACCTTATAATACTATAACAAACTCATTTATAGTAGAAGTGAACTTTCAAGATAGTTTTCCGGTTATTATAAACTCTTATCCTGTAGAAGACATAGTTTATATAAATCAAGGAGATGTTCAATTTTTTTCTGTAAACGTTCTAAATACACCTACCTTGAATTTCGAGTGGTTTGTAAATAACTCGCCCCAGAACTTTAATTCAAGCTATTACGAAACAAATTTTCCAGATATCGGCACTAATGAAGTTATAGTAAAAGTTTCGACTATTGTAGGAGAAGAGGAAAGAATATGGATTGTAAAAACCCAACTTGTTTCCGATATAGAAAATACTGATTTGTTAAATATAAGCAAATTAGTATATAATTACCCTAACCCATTTAACCCTCAAACTACTATATATTATTACTTGCACACTGAGCAGCATTTCTCGCTATCTATATATAATATTAAAGGCCAATTTGTAACAATTTTAATCGAAGGATTTTATATGCAAGGTTTTCATGAAGTTATTTGGGATGCAAAAGGACAACCTTCTGGAATATATTTTGTTGTTCTTAAATCCCAAGACGGATATGATGTTAAAAAAGTAATATTATTGAAATAAAATTCATATTCTCAAAGGCTTTATTGTGCCTTGGTTTAATTTTATCGCAACTTCTCCATGTATCATCATGATTATACCTAGTTCCCTCTTACAGTCGGGACATATGGGTTTATGATAATTAGGGAGGTTTTCCATTCCCACATAATCATTTTCCATTCTGTTGATAAAACATTTTACAATTTTACCTTTTCCAGCTTTGAAATAGCGAAATAGTAATTTACCACATTTACATTCTATACTGACAATTTTCCCTATTTTCATTATGGGTACCACCGCTTTATTAACATAAAATAGGATAGCAATGGTTCAAAAAAAAAATTTTATTATTTATCATAAATTGACATAAAAAAAAATTGTCTTTTTAAGTCAAGAAGTTTTTAACTTATTGTGAATAAAAAATTTAAGACTATCTAATTGGCATTTACTTTAATAAATACAATTGCACTCTCTTCTTCATAACTAAAAAATCGTACATAATATGTGTTAAGCAATTATCATACATAAAGAAGAAGATAATGAAGATTTTATTATCATTTTTAAATATTTAAAAGTATTGCTTGACAAAAAATGAACTTTTTTTAGTTTGGTAAGTTTAGGAAAAATGAGCGTTTTATTATTGTAATATCCTATTTCAATGAATTGAAAAAGGTAGCATAGGGAAAGTATGGTAAATATAGACTTTAAATCAGGTTTTGTGTCAATAATAGGTAAACCGAATGTAGGGAAATCAACATTGATGAATCGATTAATAGGCGAAAAACTATCAATAGTAACGCCAAAGCCACAAACAACTAGGATGAACATAAGAGGGTTTTATAATTCTAATATAGCTCAAATAATTTTTTTAGATACTCCTGGTTTTTTAGAGCCACGATATGAGTTACATGAAAGAATGATGAGATATATTACAGATTCTATAAAAAAATCTGATGTAATAATATTTTTAGGAGACATTGCAGATTATCCAACCGAGTATGATAGTAAAATTATTTCCTTATTAAAAATTTTAAAAACCCCGGTAATAGGCATCCTAAACAAGATAGAGATGTGTTCTAATAGTCAAATACAAGAGAAAAAGGAGTTATTAGAATCTAATTTTTTGGAGACTTTTTTTATTTCTGCTTTGAAAGATAATGAATTTAATGATTTAATAAGTTGTATAGTGAAACATTTACCTATTTGCCAACCTTTATATAATCAAGAGGATTTATCTGATATGCCTATACGGTTTTTTGCACAAGAAATTATCCGGGAGAAGATTTTTTTATCATATGGAAAAGAAATCCCTTATAGTAGCACCGTAGTCGTCGAAAAATGGTTGGAAGAAGAGGAAAGAGATGTAATTCAAGCAAATATTTGGGTAGAGAGGGATTCTCAAAAGCCAATAATTTTAGGGAGCGGTGGCGTAAAGATAGGTGAAATACGTAGTAAAGCAGAAAAAGATATTATGAATATTACAGGGCGGAAAGCTGTGTTAAATCTTTGGGTAAAAGTAAAACATGATTGGAGAAAGAAGAATGGAGCCTTACAAGAATTTGGATATAAATAAAATACTATTATCATTTAAAAAAGTATGAATTAATTTTCATCTAAAAAAGAAACCTACTGAAAAATTTACAATAAGGAGAAAAAATGAATAGAGTTAGATTTACAATAAAATTGTTGTTTATAATACTTTCAACTTTTTTATATGCCGATTTAACAGAAGATTTTCTGTTTATATCAAGCTTATATAAAGATGGGTATTATGATATAGCTTTACGAGAAATTGCAAAAATTGAATCGAAATTAGCCGACGATCAGTTTGCAAATCAGATACTTTCATTGAAAGCTGATATATTAATAAAACAAGGTAATTCGATTGAAGCTAAAAGATTATTAGATAGGTTGTATGCGTTACCTTTATCAATTGAAATAAAAAAACAAGTGAGTTTGAATAGAGCGATAGTAGAAAGAGATTTAGGAAACAATAATGAAGCATATCTATTAATAAAAGACTATTTAACAAGATTTTCTGATTTAGATGATAATGTAGAAGCTCAGCAATTGCTAGGTGATCTGTATTTGGAAAGGTTGTTATTTCAAGAAGCAGAGAATATGTACATGAACTTACACATTAATAAAAAAACAGAACAATCATATATTAATCTAATTAGATTATATTCAGAAATGAATAATATTTCGGAAGCAGAAAAATTGTTAGAAGATTTGAAAATAGATTTTCCAAGAGAATATTCAGCTCATCAACAGGGTTTATTATATATTTTGAGAGGGTATGAAAACAAAGGTAGCTATGCAAAAATAATAGAATTATTCCCCGAGGAGTTAGTGATTAAAACAACTTTTACCGAAGACCTTCTCTTGATTAAGATTATCTCTCTAATAAATTTGAAGAATTTTAATGAAGCTCAAAATTTATTAGAAGAGATAAAAAAGGATACTTTAAGTGCCGATTATTATCGTGCAATGATCCATAAAGAAAAAGGAGAGAATCATCAAGCTTTAATGCTTTTCAAGAGATTATACCAATCTTCATCTGCTACTTCAGAGATAAAAGTAATGAGTTTTTTCAATACAGTTCAAATAACAGCCCTTAATAATACAACAGAAGCAAATGATTTATTATTGAATTATTTATTAGAGAACCCTGATCAAGAATGGGAAGGCGACATTTTATATCAGCTTGCTTTTATGGAATATCAGAAAGATAATTATGAAGTAGCTTATGATTATGTAAAAAGATCTTTAAATCTACATTTGAATAATATTAATAGACAAAAAGCTTTGTATTTAAGAGGAGAACTAGAATTTTTAAAGGGTGATTATGAATCATCTTTGAATACTTTTTTAGAAAATCAACAAAACATGCCGGAAGCATTCCGAGATGAAGCTTTATTTAAACTCGCTATATGTAGTTTCTTTTTAGGGAAACCTGATATTGCATCTCGATTTTTTACGCAACTTATAATGAATTATCCTGGTTCAAGTAAACTTGGTGTTGCTTATTTTTATTTAGGTGAGATTGAACTTCATAGGAACATAAATTATGCTCGCTCGTATTATCAACAGGCTTTTTCTGGGAATATGGACGAAGGAGCAATCCGTCTCCGTATTGCTTATATAGATTATATGAAAAGGGAATATGATTTAGCAAATACAATGTTAGATTTAGTGCCTGATACTAACGATTATATGTATGATAAGTACTTACTAAAGGGTAATATATTTTTCGCACAAAAAAATTATACAGCAGCATTGGAAGCATATAGAATTGCTGAAAGAAATGCTCAAGATCAAACTTCTGTAGAGTATATATGGTCAAGGCAAGCATGGACGCATTATAACTTAAAAAATTACGATACAGCGACTCATATCTATCAAAGATTAGCTGAGCAAAGTGTCACTCCGGGCAGATATGTATTGTCTGCAGCTAGTGCTGCTTTTAATGCCGAACAATATGAACAAGCAACCGAATTGTACATAGAATACATAGACACATATCCTGACTCACCAGATATAAATAGAGCAAGATCGGGTCTTGCTAATAGTTATTTTAATATGGGACTTTATATTGCAGCTATAGAAGAATGGATGATTTTGGTTCATGAAGATAATAATGCAAATATAGTTCAATCGGCTTTAAAAGGCATTCAAACGGGATATCAGAGATTAAGTAGGGTGAACGAATTTATTGAATTTTTGAATCTTACAAGACTTCGTTTTGTTAAAAAAGATTTCATTATAAATCTTTATGAATATAAAGCACAATTTGAGTATGAGCAAAAAAATTATACTTCATCGATAGCTACAATAAATCAATTAATTCGTGAATATCCTGAAAAGGGACAAGATCAAAAAGTGATGATACTATTAGCAAACAATTACAGCTGGTTAATGCAATACAATGAAGCTGATAATATCTATCTTGAATTAGCTCGTCGGAATGATGATCCCCATATCTACTATGAATGGGGAAATATTCGCTGGGCTCAAAGAGATTATGATGCTGCTATGACTCGTTATAGAAGAGCAGCTGACAATAGTACTAACGAATTATATTGGACAACGCTTTTAGATAGAATGGTTGAAAGACAAGATGCAGATTTTTTGAAGTATTATAACGAATTTACGCGATTTGCTTCCCCTTACCATGGCTATTTAATAATGTTAAATCTTATCGACTGGTTACAATATACAAGAGAATATAATCGAGCTTTAGATGTGGCAGATGAAATATTAGAATCGGGATTTCCCCAACTCCGTCCTCGTGCAACTTTCAAAAAGGCTGAGACTTTATTTTTTCAAAAGAAATATGACGATGCTCTCAAAGATTTCTTGAGAATTAGATATATTTTTCCAGAAATGTCTGATCTGCATTTAGCGTCAGAAGTATATATTACTAAAATATATGTAGAGCAAAACGATAAACAGAGAGCAAGAAATCAATTTGAGAATATTCGTAGTAAATTAAAACCAGAGCAAATAGCCGATTTAGAAGCTTTAATAAAATGAGGTATAATATGAATATAACACATATACATAGAACTAAAACATTGCTAATTTTTGTTACTACACTTGCTTTACTATCTGTTCGTTTTATATACGCCCAGCAACTATTATTACCAGATGAAACAATTATAGGTTTTGTAGAAATGACACCTGACAGTCTCGATTTAAAAGTAGATATTTCAGAATATAATAGAATGAGTAATCAAGACAAATTGACATATAAGCCTCAATTAAACAAAAAACTACCCCTTTTGAATTACAAACGGTATAATATATTTGCTCAAGCAACAGGAAACACATCGTCGTTTATAGATTTCAAACTAGGATTGGAAAGTCACTCAATACCTGAATTAAATATCTTTACTGGGTATCATTTTTTCGATTATATAGATAAAAATGAAGATTTTAAAAGTTATAATTGGTATGTGAATTGGGAGCCAATGGTTAATTATAGTAGTTTGAGGATAAAACCTGCATTTTATATAAAAGAAAGTAAATACAAAATAAATGAAGAAACCCTCCCTGATGTTGAAGCATCAATAGAATATGGAATGGTATCAACTCGCGCATCTTTTACTAGTGCACCTATAGCTCTTAATCCATTATCTAATTTAAATTTGAGCGGTGAGCATCATAGTTTGTCAATTTTGCCTGATATAGAAAAGAAAGAAACAAAGGACTTTATCGAATTTGATGCTTTTATTAGTTTTACTGATATTGGTTTTATATCTGAAATAGAGGGTAGTACACATCGCAAGTTCGAAAATTTCCAAGCCGAGAGTAATGTGTTCTTTAAAGTCCCTTTCTTGGATTTATTAGGAGCTAATATACAAATAAGTAAGAAATTATACCCTTCTCTATATGTAACAAAAAACATTTTTTTAACAAATTATGTTGAATTATCTATTGCTAATCAACCTTTCATAGATACGAAATCTATAAGAGATTATTATGAGTATTACCCATTTGGATCATTAGAAAAAATAAAACATGCCCCACAAACACCTTTGAATCTTTTAGTGTCCTTTAGTTTATTTTCCCCCTTTGAAACTAGAATAAGCTACAATGTTCAATATACCGAAAATTATATTTATTATGGGATAAAAGGATTAGTTGAAGATCCTGAAATAGACTGGTGTCAAGACCAAGTTAAAAAAAACATTTGGATGCTTGAACTGCAAAAGAAGATAAATGATTTAAGAATAAAATTTAAATCAGAATACATAGTTTCTGATTTTACAAAAAAGAACGATTATTTAAAACACATACCATGGGAACCACATTTCGTTAATAGCTTATCAGCTGAGTATTTTTACAAAAAATTCACTTTCTACCTCAGCAATGAATTACTATTACAAAGATATTCTTTAGATGGAAAAGACAAAACTTTACATGATGCTTTCAAAACAGTTTGTGCTGTAAAATATAATATTAATAAAAATGTTGGGCTTTTTGGATCTATTAATAATGTTTTCAGCGATGAATATAGAATAATCGCTGATTTACCAAAAGAAAAATTTTCAGCTGAAGCTGGAGTAAGGATGCAATTTTAATGTTAATGATAAGTAAAAGGCTTTTGGCCATAAATTTATTTAATAACCCTCTTCTAATTAAACGGGTATATAAGAAGTGTTATACCTATATCAATATACTGTTTGCTTTTATGGTTTTACTTGTAATGTCTTTCATTTCATGTGCGAAATCAGATGTGAAAATTTTAAAAAAAACATTACCTGAAGTTGAGAGGGACACCTTCCAAACACTAATCCATGAAATAATCCAAAAAGATTTTGTGATAAAAGCAGAGGCATTTATTACATATGATATTTTAGATGTAGAAGAAGATTCTTTTTATGAACGATATTATCTACTCTCAATGATTGATGATATAAACGAAAAATTAGAAATACAAAATAGTTATACATTTCCTTTTGTATTCGTCTTCGATAAAGAAAAAGACAAGATGATACGGAGTTATTATCCAGGCGATGAAGTCTCTTATATCGATTTTCGGAATAATTTTTCATCTACATCAATATCAAAATTAAGAGAGCCTGATATGGAAAAACATATTCAACAAATTGAGAAGCTGAGAAGTACGAATTTATGGAATGCGGAAACATATTATGGAAATAGTAAAGACTAAAAGCTTGAAATATAATGAACATGCAAATGGTAATAAAATTAGGGAAACGAAATGAGTATTGAGTTTAATGCCCCTTTTCGATTTGAACATGCATGCTTTTTTCAGAAAAGTTTGTATAGGAATGTAAATCATGATTTTTATGGAGTGTATACAGGAAAGTATGGAGAGCTTTATATAATATCTAAAGGACATGGCAGAGAAGGAACAGAAGTGATTTCACAAATGGCACTGAATGCTGTGTTAAATCACTTCAATAAATTGGATGTAACTTATATCACTGTGACAGCAATAAAGCATGCACTTCAAGAAGCATCTAAAGTCATATTATCTTATACAGCTGAAAGAGTGTGGTTTAAAAATTATGGTGCATCAATTGCTTTTGTATTAATAAACAAAGATGGTGTTTTTTTTACTAATGTAGGAGATTCGAAAATTGTTTTACTTCGCAAAGGTAAGTTGTCATATATCACTAAAGACAATTCCGTTTATAAAGATCTTTCTTTGGTTGATAATAATGAAACACTTGCAAAGAAATCTAAAAATCATGTCTTTTTTGAGACAATTGGAGTTACTTACGAAAGACCAGAAATTATCACAGAGATTGAAGTAGAAAAAAATGACTGTTTTTTAATTGCCACAAAAGGAGTTTTTCAAAGAGTTACAAGGCAAGAGATACTCAGAGCATTCCAAATGAATGATCTAAAAGAAGGGTTAGCTACGATTTGGGAATCTGCTCAAAACAAAAAATCATATGATGATTTTACAATGATTGCTATGCGGCTAAGCAAACCCGGTAGCAAACAGGTAAAAACAAAGACTAAAAATATAAACAATTCACAAAAAAAAACCGTAAAAAATATACAAGAAAAAAGTAATAAGAATAATAAGGGAACAACTTTTTTGATTTTATTTATAATTAGTTTAATTGTGTTGGCCATTACAAGCTACCCGTATTTAGGAACAATATTTAATCTAATATGGAATTAAATAATAAAAAGACATTTTTTTTCACGCTATCTATCGTTATACTCTTATTGTGTATTATTCATACATTAATAGTATACAAAATTACGCTACCTCCAGAGTTCGTAAAATTAACATCTACACGACTTTTAGGAGCAAATGAGAGAGATATATTTATTGAAATGACTTGGACGGTGAAAAATGTATCTTTATTTCCTTATGTGCTAGATAATACTAATCTGTACTTTCATGAACAAGAAATACAAATTGCTAGAGTATTTTTTGAAGATGCAGTACTCATAAATGCTTTTGCAGATTCTAAAATAAAAGTAAATGCAGCAATAAATAGAGATGTTTTTGAAAGATTAATTCGGAATTCAATAGACGATTATTCTTTTGACTTAAGAGGAACAGCTGAAGCAAAATTTTTATTCGTTTTAGCAAGAAAACTATCTGTAACACAGCATATTCCAATAAATATTACAAATTTAGTGACAAATTTCTTACAAGATTCTTTCAAGAATGCAATTTACTTAGAACAAATTTTGCTTGCAGAAAACTACATAAATTGTATTATAGCTATCATTAATAGACCAGGTTTTAAAATGGATATTACAGCATTTGAAGGAAATATCCAAATAGGAAAAAGTAAATCAGGACGAGCTGAATACTTTTATACTACACAGTTTTCACCGGAAGATATAAAAAAAACTACAAGATTGAGATTTACAACAGAACAAAATTTGATTGATAAAAATTTTTCACAAAGTTATTTCATAGAAGGTCTTCTAACAGTTATCTTGTGGGGGAGAGAGTACAATTTTCCTATAAAAGTAGTTGGAGATAGCTGATAACTCATATATAGGACATAGAATGTTGATAAAGTTTAAAACAGATATTGAAAGTAAAAAATTTATTAAATCTCTCAATAAGGAACAAATACATTACGAAATATATCAAGACGATAATGAAACATTTGTTTACACCAATGCAGATATTGATATACCGAGTAATATAAAAGTCATAAATAGAATATGTCGACCAATTGTTAATCAAAAAAAAAACATCACTATTTCAAATACCATAGTTTTTTCTGAAAATGAGTTTCGAATTATTGCCGGACCATGTACAGTTGATGATGAAAAATCACTGAGAGCGACAGCTGAACTTCTGAAAAAAAATGGGATTAAGATAATTCGCGGAGGAGTAAATAAGCTTCGCACTTCTCCTTATAGTTTCCAAGGATATGGAATAAAAGCAGCAAAGTTGCTCAATAGAGTAGCTCAAGACAATGAACTATTTACAACTACTGAAATCACTGAAATAAATGAGATAGATTATCTTTATAAATACATCGATATATTTCTAGTGGGAACTAGAAATATGTTCAATTATCAATTACTCAAAGAGCTTAGTAAACAAGATAAACCTATCATTTTAAAAAGAGGAATGTCAGCGACAGTTAAAGAATGGTTACTTGCAGCTGAATATTTAACACAAAATGGGAAAAGAGACATATTATTATGTGAAAGAGGCATAAGAACCTTCAATGATTGCTTAAGGAATACATTTGATTTGGCAGCTGCGATATATGTTAATCAAAATACTTCATATTTAGTAATAACCGATCCCTCACATGCTACAGGAATAAATAGATTAGTAGAACCACTGGTACTAGCAAGTAAAGCTGCCGGTTTACATGGTGCAATGGTAGAAATTCATCCTTTCCCAAAAAAATCCCTTTCTGATTCTGAACAGTTATTAGACTTTAATATGTTTGATAATATGATGAAAAAGATTTTATGAATGGATATTTTAAATTACAATACACAATGTTATTGCGCAAAATGGCAGATTTGTCAACTAATGACAATCCACTTATTAATCTATTACACCTATTATTCTTCTTATTTCTCTTTTTTATTTTATCAAGTTTGCTTTTTAAATGGATAGAACATGCTGTGTATATTTATATAATAATTTCACTTTTTTTATCTTCATCACTCAATAAAGTCAATCGAAATGATTTCTTAAAAATGAGTTTTGGAAAGCGTAACTCAATAAAAATTAGAATGATAGAAAACATGATGATAAGCATACCTTTTATTATTTTTCTATGTTTTAAAATGGAATTAATTCCCATCATTATACTATTGATCTTTTCAATGATTATAGCCACTACTAATCGAAAAACATCATATAATATAGTAATCCCAACACCTTTTTATAGTAGACCTTTTGAATTTACAATAGGTTTTCGGAATAGTTATTATTTGATCATTTTTGCATATTTATTAGCTTTTATTGGAATAAAAGTAAATAATTTTGGGCTTTGTATTTTTTCTATCATCACTATTTTTTTAATTATGATGTCTTATTTTTTGCATCGAGAAAACGAATATTTTGTCTGGACATACAATTTACAACCATTAAAATTTCTCTTGTTCAAAATAAAAACCACTGTAATCAACGCAACATTTTTATTGTTACCTATCATTATATTTATAACTGCTTTCTTTTTTACGAAAATAATCGTTTTAAGCCTGTTAGTATTTTTAGGATATTTTTATCTTATAATGGTGTTATTGTCTAAATACACATTATATCCAAATGATCTAGATATGAAAAATACTTTTATTATAATTTTTTCTTTTTACGTTCCCCTGATGCTTATAGTTGTCATTCCTTTATTTTTTAGACAAGCACTTGTAAATTTGAGGAGTCATTTAGTTTGATATTAATAAACCATTTAAGTAAAAATTATGGAGCTAACCATGTACTTAAAAATATAAATCTCAACTTCTTGAATGGAAAAGTATATGGGATTGTCGGAGAAAATGGTGCTGGGAAAACAACACTATTCCGATGTATTGCTGGTTTAGAAGACTTTCAAGGAGAAATAATATCTGAGTATAAACTATTGAAAAATTATATTGGGTTATTATTAACCCAACCTTATATATTTAAATTAATAACAGGCAGAGAATATATTAGACTTATCACTAGCGCTAGACAAAACAAAATAATGAATATTGATTCAAAAAATATATTTGATTTACCTCTAGACCATTACGCTCATACTTATTCCACAGGAATGAAAAAAAAATTAGCACTTCTTGCAATTTTATTACAAGACAACAAATGCTATATCTTTGATGAACCTTTTAATGGTGTAGATATAATAAGTAATTTAATCATCATCGAAATTATACATAAACTGAAATCTTTAGGGAAAACAATTTTAATTTCCTCACATATATTTTCTACTTTAAAAGATACTTGTGATGAAATTTTTATATTAAAAAATTCCGAAATTATCAAACATGTTTATAAAGATAGCTTTGACGCTCTCGAAAATGAAATGAAAAGTTTTTCCATTGATAACAAAGTGCACGACTTTTTTAACTTTTAATATTTATACCTAAAAATGTAAACTAACCATTAAAAGTATACAATTTACAAAACCTAGAATATTAAATTACGTAAAAGTATGCTCCGTCACCTATTATAGTTGATAAGTGCGGTAAGTATGATAAAAGTATAAAAAGAGGGGTATACTTTAAACTGTCAGCTGTCACTGAAATTATAAAAAACGCTTGACAAAAAAATTGTCTATTTTTAAATGTTCCTTTATAAAAAGTTTAATAGGAGTATTATATGCCGAAAATAATTACTAGCAGAGAAGCAGCAGCAATGATAAAACCGAGCAGTCGGATAATGTTTGGTGGATTCTTAGCTGTTGGGGTTGCAGAATCAGTTATAGATGCAATAGTTGAAGCAGGAACAAGTGATTTACATGCTATCATCATAGCATCAGATTATGAGAATAGAGGATTTGGTAAACTCGTAGTGAATAAGCAGATCAAGAGTGTGCAAGCTTCACATTTTGGGACGAATAAGACTATCCAATCTCAAATGAATAATAAAGAAATCGAGGCAGAAATGATACCACAAGGTACACTAATGGAAAGAGTTAGAGCGAGAGGAGCAGGACTTGGTGGAATTCTCACACCGGTTGGTATCGGAACTATTGTTGAAAAAGATAAAGAGAAATTTATCATTGAAGGAAAAGAGTATATTTTAGAAAGAGCAATATCAGCAAATTTTGCAGTGATTAAAGCATACAAAGCTGATAAATATGGAAATTTGATTTACAATAAAACTTGTAGAAATAGCAATCCAATAATGGCAATGAGTGGTGATGTGACCATAGTCGAAGTAGATGAATTAGTAGAAAAGCTAGACCCTGAAGAGGTAATCACACCAGGCATATTCATCGATTATATTGTCATTCTTAAAAGTTGAATAAAGTCGTTTTATTATCTAATTTAGTTAGCACATTTTGATGAAGGAGAAATCAATGGATAAAAGTGATAAAAATTATAAAAGAGTGCTTATTGGAAAAAGAATTGCACAAGAATTAAAAGACGGAGATTATGTAAACCTCGGTATAGGACTACCTACTGAAGTAGCAAACCATATCCCATTGGGTATCAGAGTAGTAATTCAGTCTGAAAATGGGATAATAGGTGTGGGACCTACTCCTGAAGCAGGAGACGAAGACCCAGATTTGGTAAAT
>Ga0123353_10005024_pt1 | contig 17246 bp, 9 predicted proteins | sample TergutLab28metaG_3_FD_92763 | JGI IMG/M metagenome (GOLD analysis project Ga0123353, IMG submission 92763) | Labiotermes labralis P3 segment gut microbial communities from Petit-Saut dam, French Guiana - Lab288 P3 | ecosystem: Host-associated > Arthropoda: Insects > Digestive system > Gut ...
GGCCATGGAGATTTTCGGCGCCACCGGCCTGAAGCTGCGGGTACTGCGCCTGGCGGGCGGCAAGGACCCGGACGAAATCCTGCGGGCCCAGGGCAGTGAGGGCTTCAAGAAGCTGCTGGAGGGCGCGGCGAACGACATTGAATACCGCCTGCTGCGGGAGCGGGAACAGTTTGACCTCACCACGGACGACGGCAAGCTGCGGTTCTTGAAGGCGGCGGCGGAACTGCTGGCGCGCCTGCCCGGGGACATTGAGCGCGACGTTTACGCCGCGCGGCTGGCGGAGGAGCTCTCCGTCGGCAAGGACGCCATTTTACAGGAGGCGGGGCGGCAGCGCAAACAGCTGGCCGGTAAGCGGGAAAAGGACAGAAACCGGGAACTGCAGCGTGAGCTGCTGCGGCAGGGGGAGGACAAGCTGAATCCGGAACGGCGCCAACACCCCCGTGCTGCCCGGGCAGAGGAGGTTCTGCTGGCTTCCCTGCTGCGCAACCCGGATTACTACGGGAAGCTGGAGGAGAAGTTGAGCCTGAGCGCCGACGACTTCGTGACGCCCTTCCACCGCCGGGTGTTCACGGTGATACGGGAGCGGCTGGAGCAGGGGAGAGAGGTGGAACCGGTCTTTCTGTCCCAAGCATTTACGCCGGAGGAGATGGGCCGCGTCACGGCCTGGACGGTGCGGGGCAGGGAGACGCGCAATTCCCTGGCGGAATGCGAGGACTGCATCGCCGTTTTACGGGAAGAAAACAGTCAAAACCAGTCGAGGGATGTCGCCAAGCTGAATGATGATGAATATTTGGCTCTGTTTCAGAGAAAGATAGATAAAAATAATACATAGGGTGTGAAGGAGTATGTGCATGGAAGGCATAGAAATGAAGCCGGCCTTTCGGCTGCTGGTGGAAAAAGGCAAGGTCACGGGCCGCCTGACCACACAGGAGATCGACGAGGTCATTTTGGAGCAGGACTTTGATGTGGACGATCTGGACAGGCTCTACGACGCGTTGGAGGGCTACAGCATCGAAATCATCGACGACCTGACCAATCTCGCGCTGGAACCGGTCGTGTTCGAGGTGGATATCCCGAAATCCGCGGATTTGGCGGCCATGGTGGACGACAAGAGCCTGACCGTGGACGACCCGGTGAAGGTCTACCTGAAGGAAATCGGCCGGGTACCGCTGCTGACGCCGGAAGAGGAGATTGAACTGGCCATCCGCATCAACGACGACGACCCCAGCGCGAAGAAGCGCCTCGCGGAGGCCAACCTGCGTCTGGTGGTCAGCATCGCGAAGCGCTACGTCGGCAGAGGCATGCAATTTCTCGATCTCATTCAGGAGGGCAACCTGGGCTTGATCAAGGCGGTGGATAAATTCGACTACACCAAGGGATTTAAATTTTCCACCTACGCCACCTGGTGGATTCGCCAGGCCATCACGCGGGCGATCGCAGACCAGGCCCGCACCATCCGCATCCCCGTGCACATGGTGGAGACCATCAACAAGGTGAAAAAGACGAACAGCCTGCTGCTGCACAAAAACGGCAGGGACCCCACGGCGGAGGAAATTGCCAAGGAACTGGATATGCCGGTGGACAAGGTGCGCGAGATCCTGCGGGTGGCACAGGAACCCGTTTCCCTGGAAACCCCCATCGGCGAGGAGGAGGACAGCCACCTGGGCGACTTCATCCCGGACGACGACGCCCCCGCCCCCGCGGAGGCTGCCTCCACGCTGTTGCTGAAAGAACAGCTTGGCGACGTGCTCAAGACTTTGACCCCCCGCGAGGCCAAGGTGCTGGAGCTGCGCTTCGGCCTGACAGACGGCACCCCCCACACCCTGGAGGAGGTGGGGCAGGAATTCTCCGTCACGCGGGAACGCATCCGCCAGATTGAGGCGAAGGCGCTGCGGAAGTTGCGCCATCCCAGCAGGAGCAAGCGGCTGCGTGGGTTTTTGGATTGATGAAATCAGGCGCGTTCCGTCATTGCGAGGAGCAAAGCGACGAAGCAATCCAGAAAAGAACGATCTAATGCGCTATTATTTTACTGGATTGCTTCGCAGGGTCTCCTATGGAGACCTTGGCTCGCAATGACGACATACCATCCATCTGTTGACTTTCAGCAAAAAATAGAGTATTATACAGTAAAAATTTGAGGAGTGGATACATAAAATGGAACAACAGACAACCCTGCGGACATTCCCGAAAAGCGAGCGCAATCTCTACCTGGCGGGCATAGGCGGACAGGGCGTCATCTTCGGCATCATGAATATGCTGCTGACCTCCTATTACCTGCAAAATGTGTTGTACATCCCCGCCATCGTCGTGAGCGTCATCCTTTCGGCGGCCCGTGTCTGGGACGCAATCAATGACGTGATCATGGGCACCATTGTGGACAGGACACAGACCAAGTGGGGAAAATGCAAATCCTACCTGATGCTTGCCCCGGTTCCGGTTGGTATTACGACCATATTGTGCTTTACGAATTATCAGTACAACGAAAACCTCGGGATGTTCGCTGGGCGCAACGCCTTTATTATTATTTGGGCGGGCGCGATGTACGTGATGTGGGACTTGTTCTACACGATAGGGGACATACCGCTGTGGGGCATAGGCGCTTTAATGACGGAGAGCGAGAAGGACCGGCAGAAGTTGGTTTCTCTCGCCAGAATTGTCGGCGGCATCGCCGGCGCGGTCATGATGCTGGCCCTGCAGCCGCTGGCTTTGATGGCAACCGATTTTTTCAGTGAAAAATACGATTTTTACACGGCACAGCAATATGGCTTTATGTTTGTGGGCATTTCGATTACAGTAGTCTGCACCATTTTCTTCCAGTTGGCAGGAGTGTCCGCGAAGGAAAGAATCACGGCCCCGAAAGAGGAACGAAAGACAAGGCAGAGCTTCCGGCTCCTATGGAGCAACAAGCCCTTCCGCCAGGTGCTCATTTCCGGTGTTTTGGCCAGCCCCAAAGCGGTGATGCAAATGGTGGCGATGCCGATTGTCACTTATTATTACGCGAACAAAGACGCAGGCCTGGTATTGGTTTACCTGGGACTTCTCGGCGGCGGGCTGTTTGCCGGCCAGTTTGTCATCACGGCGCTTATGCCCCGGCTGGTAAACCGCACTTCAAAAAAGAAACTCTATAATTGGGGCAATCTGATTGTTGTGCCGCCAAACATACTGCTGTTCCTGCTCTACCTCTCCGCCCCGGACAAGATGACGCAGCCCTTTTATCTCGCGCTGTCCTTCCTGGCCTTTGTGATCAACGGCGTCAGTTTGGGGAGCACCTTGGTGCTGCAGACCTATATGGTGGCGGACGCCATTGACTACGAGGAATACCACAACGGCAGGCGCCCGGACGGCCTGTTTTTCTCCGGCCTCACCTTCATCGCCAAAATCAGCAACGGTTCCGGCCAAATTCTTTACGGCATTGCCTGCGCCGCCGTCGGCTTTTCGGATGCGAACATCAAATGGCTGGACGGTTTCATTGATGGAGGCGGTATGGTGCGGGAAGCCATGCTGACAAATCCCGACATCAAAAGTTACATGACTATGCTCTTCGCGATGATCACCATACCGGCGGCGATCAGCGGATTTTTGGCCGTCCTCCCGACCTGGAAATATGCCTTGGACGACAAGGAGTATAAAACTCTGCTCGCGGAACTAAACCGCAGGCGGCATGAGAGCGACGAAGCCGCCACGGAAGAGCTTTCATAAAACAGCCCATAATATAAAAAATTATAAGAAAGAAGCTGAAAAAGGTGAAGAAAATCAAAAGCGGGATCAGTGTTATACTGGTTATTTCGCTGTTGTGCGTGATTCCGATTTTTTCTCACGGTCAAGAAAGCGACGGCGGAGCGAAAGTATATCCCGTTATCATTCTGGACGGCGGATGGCATATGCTGCGCTATGATACGGAGGACTCGGAGAACCAAGTGGCGTTCGACCAGATGGCCTTGGGGCCGATTTTGGAGGCACATGCGGAGGACTTGCTCGCTGCTGTTCAGAAGTTGGACTTAAACGCGGCCATGGATGTACTGAGCGAGGCGATGTGGGAACTCCTCGGCCCGGTTCGAATGGATAAAAACGGCGAGAGTGTGGCGAAGATTACCGACGCGATGGACATCTACGCGGATGAAAATGTCGAAGGCGGCGAGATTATTTTCAGCACGGACTGGCGCATTGACCCAGTTGAAAACGCGGTCAAGCTGCATGAATTCATTACCTACTGCAAAGAGAAGCTCGAGGTGAATAAATTCAACGTCATGGGCAGGAGCGCAAGCGGAGCAATTCTGCTGTCATATCTGGCTCTCTACGGCAGTGAGGATTTTGCCAGCACCGCGTTCATTCTCACAACGCACAGCGGCTCGGCCGCCTGGGGCGGAATCGCGAAAAAAGAGATGTACATTGACCCGGAGGGCGTACTCGCCTTGCTGCCTGCTCTGCTGCCCGCCTTAGTGGACGCGGATATGGGATGGCTGGAGCCCATACTGCGCGCTTTGTTTGAAACCGGTGTTCTGGACGCACTGTCGGTATTGGCGAAAAAGGGACTCCAAACTATCATAGACCGCGCCTACGACGAGATTCTCATTCCGCTGTTTTTTATGATGCCGGTATTCTGGAGTTATGTCCCCGCAAGGGATTTTGAGGCGGCGAAAGCGGCCCTGCTGCAAGGGAACCCAAAATACGCGGGCCTTGTCGCGAAGCTGGACCGTTGCAACGAAATCCGGATACGCGCGGATGAAATCATCCAAAAAACCGCTGAAGACACCAAAGTAGGCATTCGGGTGAGTTATGGTTTTCCGCTGCTCCCGGCTGTGAGGGGTTCGGCGGTGCAGGCGGATATTATGGTGGAAACATCTTCTGCTAGCCTGGGTGCCACCTGCGTACCTCTCGGGAAAACCTTCTCTCCTTTTTATAGACAAAAAGTGAAGGATGGGCACAACCATATTTCCCCCGACCGCGCCATAGACGCCTCCACCTGCCTGCTGCCCGAACAGACCTGGTTCGCCCTGAACAAGGCGCATGGGCCGGAGGAAAGCTACTCCGGCTGGTATGATTGGTTTATCCGTACGGACAACCCGACCGTGTTTGACAATCCGCAATATCCGCAGTATGTTGTGGAGGTAGAGCCCGGCGTCTTTGAGCCGCTTGTGGCGGAGCCCGAAGACGGAGGCGTGCTTGCCTTATTGCTCGGTCTCCTGGGAACCGCCGTACTTTGGCTGTTCGGCGCTTGGCGCCAGTTGCTGTGGACGGTGTTCGACCGGATTTGATACCTGTATCACAGCCTTTTGCCGTGCTCCAGCAAATACCGTTCCGCCTCTCCGTTCCACAAGCCCTTCGTCTGTTGTGTCAGTTCATGCAGCTGCCGGAAAAGGGAATCCGTCCGCCCCAGCGCCTCAAAGTCGGCGATGGCCGTCATGGGCATGGAAAGCCCCGTATAGACCAGCTTTTTGCCCCCCGGGATTTCCGGCAGGCGCAGCGTCGTGTCGATAACGCTGTCCAAACCGCCGACATGGGTGACCAGAATCGAGGGGTCCACCAGGCCCCGGCGCATCATATCCAGGCTCTCCCGCATATCCTCCGTGTTGCCGCCGGTGTTGCCCGCCACGTGGGTGCCCGCGTAATGCACATTGAAAAAGTTGAACTCCGCGCAGAAGTCCGGGTCGGAGGGGCCGGCAAAGAAGTTCAAGCAGCCGTCCTCGGCGAGCAGGCGGTCCGCGAGCTCCACCACGGACTTGACGGGCACAAAGACCAGCACATCGTCATAGCCCTCCGGAGCGAGGTTTAATAAATCGCGATAGGCGTCGTCTGCCCGGGAGGTATCTCTGTAGTGCAGCACGACGCCGTTTTTTCGCGCCGTTTCCGGCTCCAGCAGCTCCGCCGCGCGGGCCAGCCTGCCCGCGTCGATATCCGTCACCACCAGCAGAGATGGCCTGCGTTCGCTGTGGATGATGCAGTCGATGGCGGCCAGGCCCATGGGCCCGACGCCGCCCAGAATCGCCATTTTTCCGTGTTCCCGAATGCCCATTTCGTGGACGTAGGAGCCCCGCTTCACATGGTAGGAGGCGTGAAACGCGCCCACCACGCAGGAGAGCGGCTCCGTGAGGGAGCCCAGGTACCAGCTATCCCCCTGATAGGGGAGCAGGCAGCCCGTCAGCATGACCTCCCGGGGGATGATAATATGGGTCGCGTTCCCGCCGATGTAGGGGTAGGAGTAACCCGGCGCGGCCAGCGAACCCTGGTAGTTCATGGCCGGCTGGATGACAAAGCGGTCGCCGGGCTGATATTCTGTCTGCCATTCACTGCCGACCTCCAGGATTTCGCCGCAGAATTCGTGGCCGATAATGACGGGATTCTCGGAGACGTCGTCCGGCACGCGCTTGTGCGCCGCGCCCTGCTTCGCCGCCTTGTAGGAGGACATGCACAGGCTGTCCGACATCACCCGCGCCAAGATTTCACCGTCTTGGATGCTCGGCAGGGGAAAGGTCTCCAACCGGAGGTCATTTTTGCCATATAGGCGCACCGCTGTTGTGTTCATAGGAGGCAGTTCCTTTCGATCCATCTTTTTAAGGATTTTCATGGACTTCAGTCCACACTTTTCCTGTTTTTATATCAAAATAATGGCATATTGGATTTTCCCGAGTCGTGATTTCTAAAACAGAATTATTTACATATTTACAAATCGTCCAGTTCTCTCCTGTGTCGCCGGAGCCGATTTCTCTGCCATTTACATCGAATATCTTATATTGATGTATTCTTGGTTTATCCGTCGTCGAAAAAAACATATAGTAATCGCTTACCGTTACCCGATCCAGGTTGTCCGGCAAGTTCTTCTGCCATGCAGGTTCATCCGGCTTTTCCAAGTTAATCAGCGCGGTTTGGTCGCGCAAATCAATCAGTTCTGTCGTTAAACGACGCCACTTAACGTTATCCTCCGTCGCATATTCAATAAACAGGTGGTTTTCATCAAAGAAAACTGCCGCCTCCAAAGGTGCATATGCCGTACCGGTGGCAAAGGGCCGTTGATATTCCTGATAAAAAACGGCTTCGTCAAAAATATCCCGCACAATTAGGTCAAAGCGCTTTAATTCTTCGTTGTATTCAGCATACGCAACTTTCCCGCAGCCAACGCGTGCATTACCATAGTCCGGAGAAACCAGACCTTTTTCCACATCAAAATACCGGGTAACACGCAACCCTGTTCCGCCAGAAAACAGCGTTTCGAGCAACGAATCACTGATATAGTTAAATTGTGCGTAGTGTGTCGGACCAGTGAAAATTTCCTTGCCCTGATTATCGTAAACCACATAATCCAAGCTCCATGTCCTGTCCGACGTATACGTTCGATACACTTTATAATTTGGCCCACTGCCGCCCAATTCATATTCAGTTTCCGGCACGACAGGCTGCTCTGATGTCGACTCCGGTAGGGTTGACTGCTCCGCCTGTTCCGCAGCGGCTTTTTTATCCCACACGGAGCGTATCAACATCGTGCCGCCAAATACCAATACAACGGCGGCCACAACGCAAAAAACTCCCAACCATAGCTTTTTTGATTTCCCCATTACCTCACAACCTCCCCATTGCCGCATCTAACATCTACCATCTAACGTCTAACATCTAGCTCACATCCGCCATCTCAATATACAGATACCCATTCTCCGCAATAAACGCTTTCCGCGCGGCCAGATTGTCGCCCAGCAGCATGTCGAACATCTCCGCGGTTTCCTCCGCATAAGTGGGCTCAATCTGAATCAATCGGCGGGTGGCGGGGTTCATGGTGGTCAGAGCCATCATGTCCGCGTCGTTTTCGCCCAGGCCCTTCGAGCGCTGAATGACGTACTTCTTATTTTCCAGCAGGGCCAAAACGTCCGCTTTTTCTTTTTCCGTGTAGGCAAACCAGGTCTCCCCGCCGCTGCTGATTTCATAGAGAGGGGACTCCGCGATGAATATCTTTCCCTCCCGGATGAGCGTGGGCATCAGGCGATAGATCATGGTGAGGATCAGTGTGCGGATCTGGAAGCCGTCCACGTCCGCGTCCGTGCAGATGATGACTTTATTCCAGCGCAGGTTGTCCAGGTTGAAGGAGGAGAGCTCCCGGCTGGCTTTGCTTTTGACCTCCACGCCGCAGCCCATGACCTTGATTAAATCCGTGATGATATCATTTTTAAAGATTTTATCGTACTCGCTTTTCAGGCAGTTCAGGATTTTGCCGCGCACGGGAATGATGGCCTGGAATTCGGAGTTACGGGCCTGCTTGCAGGCACCCAGGGCGGAATCACCCTCCACGATGAAGATTTCCCGAACGGAGACGTCCTTGCTGCGGCAGTCCACGAATTTCTGCACCCGGTTGGTGAGGTCGATGCTGCTTTGGAGGGTCTTTTTCAGGCTTTGGCGGGTCGTCTCCGCCTTGACGCGGCTGCGCATGTTGATGAGCACCTGGTCCGTAATTTTTTCGGCCTCCGGCTTGTTTTCGATGAAATAGACCTCCAGCTGATGCCGCAGGAACTCCGTCATGGCCTCCTGAATGAAGCGGTTGGTGATGGCCTTTTTGGTCTGGTTCTCGTAGGAAGTCTGGGTGGAGAAGGAGGAAATCACTAGAATCAGGCAGTCCTCCACGTCCTGAAAGTTGATTTTCGGGTCACTCTTTGTGTATTTGCCGTTTTGCTTCAGGTAGGCATCAATCTGCGCCACGAAGGCGCTGCGCACCGCCTTTTCCGGTGCGCCGCCGTATTCCAGCCAGCTGGAGTTGTGGTAGTACTCCTTGCGCTGGGTCTTGTTGGAAAAGGCGACGGCAGCATTGATTTTCAGGCGGTACTCCTTCTGGTCGGCGCGGTCCTTCCCGGTACGTTCCGTCTGCCAAAACTGCACGCCGGTCAGGGCGTTACCCTCCGCCACTTCGTTGACGTAGTCCAGAATGCCGTTTTCATACAGGTATTCATAGGTCTCAAACTTGCCGTTTTCAACTTCGTTCCGTAAGATAAACCGCACGCCCTTGTTGACGATGGACTGGCGCTTGAGGGTATCCTGAAAGTAGGGGAGAGGCACGGCAATATCCGTGAACACCTTGAGGTCCGGCCGCCATTTGATGCGCGTGCCGGTGTCTTTTTTGGCGTAGGGCTCCCTTTGCATCTCACCGGCGAGATTGCCTTCCTGAAAGCGGAGCAGATAGCGGAAGCTGTCGCGCTTCACCTCGGCCTCCATGTATGCGGCGGCGTACTGGGTGGCGCAGAGGCCCAGGCCGTTCAGGCCCAAGGCATATTCGTAGCTGCCGCCGTCGTTGGAGTCGTATTTCCCGCCCGCGTAGAGCTCGCAGAACACCAGCTCCCAATTGTAGCGCTTTTCCTTCTGGTTGTAGTCCACCGGAAGGCCGCTGCCAAAATCCTGCACTTCGACGGAGTGGTCGGCAAAGCGGGTTACGATGACCTTATCGCCAAAGCCTTCCCGCGCCTCGTCGATAGAGTTGGAAATGATTTCGAAGATGGAGTGTTGGCAGCCCTCCAACCCATCCGAACCAAAGATGACCGCGGGCCGTTTGCGTACGCGGTCCGCGCCTTTCAACTGGGTGATGCTCTCGTTGCCGTAGGCGGCCTTGTTTGCCGCGGCGCTTCTTGCTGAGGTCGTGTTTGCCATGATGTCCTCCGTTTCGGTAAAGTTCAGTTGTCTATTAGAATTTGAGCCGGATTTCAAAATTATACAAGCTTATTATACCATATGTTGGGCCGGTGTCAAGGACGGAGCACAACTGATCAGGGCAACAGCATTTACTTTTTTATGTCATCATTGCGAGCCAATGTCTCCGCAGGAGACTTGAAAATATAGCTTTTGTTTACACGTACGAAAATCGCCGTCCGGGAAAGTTTATTGCCACAGCGTAAATAAGATTTCTTAGAAATAAACAAAGTAATAAAATAATAAAATGAGATAAAATTTCTGATAAATATTTGTAATTTTACAAAAATCGTGTTGCATTTTTCGGAAGTTTCGTTATAATCATGTAACACAAGCGGTTTTTTCGCGATACAAGAGAGCTTTGATGTTTACGGAAGTTTTCAGTAGACTTCTGGAGAAATAGGCAAAAACGGCAACCTCTCCGCAAAAGTTTATAAAGCAAAAGTGACACTTTTATTGAGAAAAAGAATACCAAAAGACGCACACATGTGGCCGCATGGGCGTTTTTTTGCCCGAAAAATATACAATATATTAATAAAAAATAAAAGCCAAATCGCTGAAGAGATCAGATCGGAGGGTTTGCCGCATATGATGCCGGAATTTCACAGCGAAAAACAGGGCTATAACAAGCGTGAAGTAGATGAATACATAGATCAGGTACGCAGTGAGCATGACAAAGAAGCCCTGTACCGCCAGACCATGTTTTCCGATGCCCTGGAGCAGATGCAGGAACAAATGCAGGCGCAGCTGCAGGAGATGGAAACGACGCCGGAAGTCGTGGAGAAGCAGACCTTCATCCTATACAACCCGGGTGACTGGGAGGTCAACTGGGAAAACGAGGAGGATATGGACGTCCTGCTGACGGATTTCGACCGGTTCCTGCGGAATCCCTTTTCGGGTTCCCTGCCCGCGTCAACGCCGCCCAGCCCCCCGGTGGAGACCTATTATTTGATAGAACCGGGGCTTTTGAATCCGGCGGACGCATTGCCGGAAGCGGTGGGAAACGGGGACTCCGCGGAGGAAACGCAATGGGAGGAATACCGGCCTCTCGGCATGGCGAACCCGCAGTCCCCGAAACAACAGCGGCTCCGCACCTACATCACCGGCTTTTGTTTCTATTCCGCCCTGATAGCCTTTGTGCTGGGGATATACCTGTTCAGCGGCGTAGGCAGCAATGCGCCCCGGACATTGTTCCGTTTTTCGGTCATGACTGTGCTCACCGAATCCATGCAGAGTGAAATTCCGAAAGACTCGTTCATCCTCACCCGGAAGGTAGACCCCAAATCTATAACAGTTGGCGACGACGTCACCTATATGCTGAATGCCACTACCCCTGTCACCCACCGGGTAGTCGGAATTTATGAAAATTACGAAGCCACCGGTGAGCGCGGGTTTGAAACCAAGGGAATTGAAAACGAAAAGCCGGACGGCGTCATTGTTCCCGCTGCGAGTTTGGTGGGAAAGGTGATCTTTCACAGCTTTGCTCTTGGAAAAACTTTAAAATTTATTAAAACAAATATAATTTATATTGCTATTTTGTTTGTTTTGATCGCGGCACTCCTTGTCGCGCTGCGCATCGTTTTCCTGTCGAAAGAAGAGCAGCTGGGTGAGCCCAAGCAAAAGTTCCGGCAAAAATTCCGGAATAAAAATGTTCAGTTCAAAAAACAGTTGACGGCAAAAAGCACGGTTTGAACGGAGTACAGGCTCCGGACCGGACCCGGACATTGTAAAACTGAACGCCGTTGTTGTGTTGGCGTTCAAAGCTGAAATTACGGCGTTGATTTTTGCAATGAAACAGGGAAGTCCGGAAGCAATACGGAACACCTGCCCCCAAGCGGGTATTCCGTATCCGAATTCCGATTAAATAAAAAAAACTGGCGGAAAATCCGCCAAGGAAAGGACAGATACTTATGGCAAAAACACAGGTAAGCAGACGCCGGCGCAGAGTGGCAGCCGTTATCGCGGCTATTTTAACGCTGGCAATCGTGCTGACCGGGACCTACGCGTGGGTAGCCATCAACCAGGGCGCTCTCAACGAAAAGTGGGGCGGACCCAACCCCGGCGGCAGAATCCATGACGATTATGACGGAGAGAACAAGGACGTGTACGCTGAAAACTACGGCGCGCGGCCTCTTTTTGTCCGCATTCGCATGGATGAGTACATGGAAGTCGGTTCTGGCGCTGGCCTGAAAGGCAGCATCAGCACCCCCGACCCCGACAACAATGCTACTTCTTTCGTAGCCGGCGCGAACATCAACGACAAGAGCACTTGGACAACCCATATCCCCGACGGAGCGGCCAATGTGTGCGACACTGACTTCCATGACTATGTGGCGTGGAACATGGGCGGAGACAAAATCTTTATGCCCACCTTCAACCAGAGCAACATCAGCCTGAAAACCGACGCCAGCGGCAAAGCCCTCGACGAAGTCACCGGCGGACAGACCGCGGCCGGCGGCAACGACGGCAGCCACAATTTCTGGGCAGACGGCGACCCTTGGACCGACAATGTGGTTTCTTACGACAAAGACGCCGCCACGGAAGTCACGACACCCGGCGTTACGCAAACCGCAAAATCCACCCTGCTGCCCACGAACGGCGGCTTTATGACCATGGCAGCCTGGATAGCGGCCGGCAACCCCACGGGCAATTTCTGGGTATATGACGCTGACGGCTGGGCCTACTGGGCGGACGCGCTTCTCCCGGGCGATGCCACTAGCCTACTGCTCAGCGGAATCGACTTTGTAGACGAGCCGAATGACGACTGGTATTATGCCATCAACGTCGTCGGTCAATTTGTCACGCTGGACGATTTGAGCGCCTGGAACAGCGAAAATGAAAGCATGACGGACGACGCAATCAGTTTGATCGATGCCATCAACGCTGTCCTGCCCGGCCCCTTCACCGTGACATTTAACGCGAACGGCGGCACCGGCGCGCCCACCGGCCAGACAAAAGACTATGGCGTGGATTTGACTTTGACGACCGTCGAGCCGACCCGTTCGGGCTTTACGTTCCTCGGTTGGGCACTCAGCGATACGGCTGCCGCGCCGGATTATCTGGCCGGCGGTAACTTTGATATCGATGATGATACGGAATTGTTCGCGGTTTGGCAAGTCGATACGCCTCCGGCCCCAACGACCTATGAAATCAGCTTTAACGCGAACGGCGGCAGCGGCGCTCCAACCAGCCAAACAAAAGAGGATGGCGTGGATTTGACTTTGACGACTGCCGAGCCGACCTGGACAGGCCATGATTTCCTCGGCTGGGCCCTCACCGATTCCGGTGCGGCGGCTTATCAGCCCGGCGGCAACTTCGATATCGACGATGATACAGAGTTGTTCGCGGTTTGGGCACTGTCCACCTACACCATCAGCTTTGACGCGAACGGCGGCGAAGACGCGCCAACCAGCATGACCAAAACCCACGGCGTGGATTTGACCCTGCCGACCGACGAGCCGACCTATGCGGCTTATGGTTATACCTTCCTCGGCTGGTCGGGCGATAGCACGACCGACACACCGGATTATTTTGCCGGCGGCAATTTCGATGTCGACGCTGATATGGTATTATTCGCGGTTTGGGAAGTAAGTCCCGGCTAAGGAGTCTTAGCCTGCAAACAACCTTCGGATGCCCGGTTCGATTCCGGGCCGGGCATCCAAAACAGGAAACAGGATTGAGGACGCAGGAGGCAGGAAACTGGCGAAAGACCGCTTTGCGCCTTATGGAACACTAAAATTCATGATAAAGGGGGCGAACACCGATGACAAAAGTGATATCCATTCCTTCGTATTATATCCGAAGGGCGGTCAGCTTTTTTCTGGCATTGATGTTCGTTTTATCCACCATCCTGACCGGAACGCTGGGCTGGATGAGCCTGTCTCAAATCGTGCTCGGAGAAGCGTACGGCAGGGGAGAGGGTCTTCCCGTACGGCTGCTGAAGCTGGAAAAGGACGCGGCGGGCAATGAGACCGAGCGCGTGATTTCCGGCGCGGAGTTCTATTTATATAAAACGGCCGAGGCGGAGGATATTCAAATCGGCGGGCGCTACGTCACGGACGCGGACGGAATGATTGAGTTGAGGTTAAAGCCCGGCGACTATTACTTTGTGGAAACCGACCCCGGCTATTTCTTTACCTACGATCAGGACAGTTCGGGCAACATCACCCGCTATCCCTTTGCGATAACGGGCAACGAAACCGCGGGTGTCTCGGTGACGGCCTATAACCGCCGCCTGACCGGCAGTTTACATATCACCAAAACCGTCCAAAACGCGGACGGCAAGGCACTGACAGAGGAACAGCGCAACACGGAATTCGAATTCACCGTGACGTTCAGCGGCCCCGGAGAAATTGCCGCGAACGACACGTATACTTATAAAATTGACAGCGGCGAAGCGCAAAGCCTGATAAACGGCGGGAAACTCCGGCTCAAACACGGGCAGAAAGCGGTGTTTGACGAGCTCCCCGCAGGCCTGAGTTATGTCGCTGTGGAAACCCCGGCCACAGGGTATATCTCTTCCGGAGACAACCACGCAGGCAACATTCTGCCCGGCGGGACGACAGCCGCGTTTGTCAATACATACGGCAGCGAAACCGGAATCGAAACCGGCAGTTTGAAGATCACCAAAGAAGTCTACAACGCGAACGGCAAGCTGCTGACGCTCAAACAAAGAGCCGCCAAATTTGAGTTTACCGCCGTCATCGGCGAAGCAACCTACACATTTTCGCTGAGAAACGGCGAAAGCAAACGCTTTGACAATATCCCAGAGGGGATCGCCTACACCGTTACGGAAAAAGATTACAGCGCGGAGGGTTACAGCACCATCATCCAGGAATACGAGGGCTTTGTCGCGGCGGGCGCCAGCCCGATTCTCCTGCCTTTTGTCAATGTCTACGGCGCGGAGACGGAGGGAAAACAGGGCAACCTAAAATTCAGCAAGACCGTGCTGTGCGATGCGATTGACCGCGATGCGGAATTTGAGTTCCGGGTCGCGCTGAGCGGCATAGAGGACGGCCCGATTTCCGTATTGATCAACGGTGAAGTGAAAGAGTTCAGCCTGGTGAACGGCGAACTCAGCGTTTTCTTGAAACACGGCGATATGGCCTTTATTCCCAATCTCCCGGCGGGAACCTGCGTGTGTATCACCGAAAAGAGGGTGGAGGGCTACACCTCCGTACTTACCGTTGCGAAGGGATTCATCGTCGGAAATATGACTTCTGCCGCAGCCTTCCTGAACTGCAAAAATAAACCCGTCGCTCCGGCGAAAGACACCTCCCTGATTCTGAAAAAAGTTGCCGCGGGCGAAGGCTTTGATCTCAACAAGGAGTTTGAATTTACAATTATTGTAAACGGAAAGATCCTGCCGCAGAAAATCAAGCTCAAGGCGGGGCAGCAAAGCGCTCCCGTTCCCCTGAAGGTGGGAGACCACTACATTGTAATCGAAAAAGACTGCATCGGGGACGGCTATGTGCGCTCCTCCATCACAAAAGGCACGGGCACGGCCACCGTCGCCCCGATTACGGTGACACAGACCAACACTTATATTAAGCGCGTGATGATTACCGTCAGCGGCGAAAAGACCTGGGACAAAAAGGGGCATACAGTATCGTTGCCGAGCGCTATCACAATTTACCTCAAGAACGGCAATACGCTGGTAGCCACGGGCAACGTCACCTCGGATAAGGACGGAAAATGGAGCTACTCCGCCGCCGCGCCCAAGTACGGCAATGACGGCAAGGAGATCAAGTACAGCGTAGCGGAAGCGCCCCTCCAGAATTGGACGCCCGCCTACAGCGGATACAACATCAAAAACACCTATGTCCCGCTGGTTACCGGAAACGAAGTCTCCGTCCGCGTGACAAAAGTCTGGCAGGACGACGGCAAGAACCGCCCCGGAAGCATGCAGGTGCAGCTCTATAAAGATGGCAAGATTCATGGTCTCCCCGTCAACCTGAGCGCGCTCAACGGCTGGACGAAAACCTGGACCGGACTGGAAAAGGGCCCCATCTGGACAGTGGATGAAGTCCATGTGCCGACGGGCTACACCAAAACCATCTCCGGAGATGCGACAAACGGTTTTACTATCACCAACCGCAGGGGCGGCGCAACGGAAGAAAAAACTTCCGTTAAGGTCACAAAAGTCTGGCAGGACAACAACAGCCCCAGCCGCCCGAAGAGCGTCAGCGTGCAGCTGTACAAGGACAATACGGCCAGCGGCAACGCCGTTACATTAAATGCCGCCAACAACTGGAGCTACACCTGGACGAATCTCGACAAGGGCCCCGCCTGGAGGGTGGATGAAGTGGCTGTCCCGGCAGGGTATGACAAAACCGTCACGGGCAGCGCGGCCAGCGGGTTCATTATCACCAACGCCACGGCGCCCACGCATGCCGGCACGGTGGTCGTCAGCGGCCAGAAGATCTGGAACCACGGCAGCAATACCCCGGCGAACTATCCGAATTACGTCACGGTCCTCGTCAAAGACGGCAATACAATTGTCGTGCAGCGCGCGATTTCCGCCGCCGACAACTGGAGCTGGTCCTTCACGCTGGATAAATTCGACAACGCCGGAAAAGAAATCCGTTACACGGTAGACGAAGTGGCAATTTCGGGTTACAGCAAGAAAGTGGAGGGCTACAACCTCATCAATACCTATGAGCTGAAAGACCCCGGCAAGCCGGATCCCGGCCCGGATACCGGCATCAAAGGCGACATCGCCCTGTGGGCGACCTTGATGCTGCTGAGTATGGCCGCCCTGGTGGTCACTGTCATGCACATCCGAAAACCCAAGTATCAACCCAAGTACCTCATAAAATAAACAGGATCAATTAAAAAAGCCCTGATTCACAAGGATTGGGGCTTTTTTCTGCCGTCATACTATTACTATGCCTGATTATCCGCCATGCAGACCTGAAGCCACTCCTTGACCACGTTTTTAACTGCGGTTATGGCGGGCTTCACCACATCCAGCGTATATTGATTTTTCCTGCCTTCCCACAGGGTTTTCCGCATGGAATTCATGTAGATGCAGTGGATAATCGTGCCGACATTGACTTTGTTGATGCCGTTTTTGATGGCTTTGCGGATGTCCTCCAAGGGGATGCCGCTTCCGCCGTGCAGCACGAGCGGTACCTGTACCGCCTCGTTGACCTCGGCCAGCCGGTCGAAGTGGATTTCTGGCTTGCCCTCGTAAAAGCCGTGGGCAGTGCCAATTCCTATGGCGAGGCTGTCCACACCGGTGGCCTCCACCAGGGTTTTCGCTTCGCCGGGGTCAACCAAAAAGTCCAGGCCGCTGCCGGTGTATTTGCCATCAATGCCCATCCCCTTGATTTTGCCGAGCTCGGCCTCCACATGTACGCCTTTTCCGCTCGCGTAGGCGACCACTTTCTGCGTGGCGGCAATATTATCATCCAGGGGCAAGTTGGAAGCGTCGATCATAACCGAGGGGTAGTTATTGTCAATCGCGGCGCAGCAGAGCGCAATGCTGGACGAATGGTCCAGATGGTGAATGACAGGCTGCTCCGCCCGGTTCATGACTGCCAGCCCCATCGCGCCGCAGAGATCTATGCCGATATCCCGCGCCACCA
>Ga0123353_10005025_pt1 | contig 17246 bp, 12 predicted proteins | sample TergutLab28metaG_3_FD_92763 | JGI IMG/M metagenome (GOLD analysis project Ga0123353, IMG submission 92763) | Labiotermes labralis P3 segment gut microbial communities from Petit-Saut dam, French Guiana - Lab288 P3 | ecosystem: Host-associated > Arthropoda: Insects > Digestive system > Gut ...
ACGTTGTGCGGAGCGTCGTTGCAAACTTGTATAATTGGGTGTAACTAAATTACTTTCTACTCCATACGCTAATAGTAATGTATATTTCGAGAAATCAATTGCGGGATAATTTGTTACTGTGCATTCTAGATAGGTTTCCAATTTTTCCCTGCTGTTAATGATAACTACCGTATGATTATCTGAAAGTTCTTTCCATTGGCACGAAGTCCCTGTTAATGAGATTCCGTATACAGCACATCTATTGGGTGTGACTCTACCGGTTTTTCGCAGCTTGAGGCTAAGAAGAAGCTGAGTGAAATGAAACACAGGATATTTACGGTGCATTTTTGAAAGGTGGTAATTTTTTTCATTGGGGAAAAATAGTGATTATTGGTTATAACTAAAGATAGATGCAAAAAAACGTTTTTTTGATTTAATAAATTTTTACAAAAAAAAACTCCTGCTAACGAGCCTTTAATTGATTACCAAATTTGTGCGCGTTTTTCAGGAGCTAACCACATCGGGTCGCCTTCTTTAATATTAAATGCTTCAATAAATTCAGTGCTATGCGGCAGGGCGCCGTTTACACGCCATCTGGGAAGCGAATGAACACCCTCTTTGGTTCTGCGCGCAATCTCTTCATCACGAATATTTGCCGCCCAAACATTGGCGTATGCAATAAAAAAGCGCTGCTCGGGCGTAAATCCGTCCATTACGCCGTTGATTTGTCCTTCCTCTTTAGCTTTTTGAAGTGCTGCAAAAGAGACGTTTAGACCGCCATTATCGGCAATGTTTTCTCCCAGCGTATAAGCGCCGTTGGCAAAAACTCCGGGCAATACTTCAATTTTATTATAATGCTCTACCAAAATTTGCGTACGATCTTTAAATTTAAGCTCATCATCTTCAGTCCACCAGTTGCTTAAGTTTCCTAATTTATCATAATTTCTTCCTTGATCATCAAATCCGTGCGTTATTTCATGTCCGATAACCATGCCGATGGCGCCGTAATTTACCGCATCATCTGCATTCATATCAAAAAACGGAGGTTGCAAAATACCTGCGGGAAAACAAATTTCATTGGTCGTAGGATTGTAATAGGCGTTTACGGTTTGCGGCGTCATGAGCCATTCCGTTGGGTCAACAGGTTTCCCGATTTTACTTAGTTGGTATTCACTCTCAAAACGATTGGCGCGTTGCACATTTGCATAATAACTTTGAGCGGGATCAATCTTTAATGCCGAGTAATCTCTCCATGTATCGGGGTAGCCGATTTTAATAATCATGGCATTCAGCTTGTCCACCGCTTTCTCTTTAGTTTCGTCCGACATCCATGCTAAACCATTGATTCTGTCTCCCATAGCTAATTTAAGATTTTGAACCAAGTGCAACATCCGTTCTTTTGCTTCTGCCGGAAAATGTTTTTCCACATACATTTGTCCAACTGCTTCGCCGAGCGAACCGTCCACTACTGTTACTACGCGCTTCCAGCGGGGTTGGTTTTCTTCTTTTCCGGATAACGTTTTACCATAGAAATTAAAATTCGCATCCACAAAATCTTCGCTTAAAAAAGGCGCGGCATTATTAATCACATTCCATGCCAAGTAGGCTTTAATTGTTTCTAAGTTTGTTTGTTTAAAAATGTTATTTAATCCTTGCAGATAATCCACCTGTCCTACAATTACTTTTTCCAAATTATTTAATTTCAAAGAAGTTAGAAGGTTTTCAAAAGCAAACTCCGGAAGCAATGCTTGTAGTTCGGCTAAAGTTTTCGGATTATTTGTATTATCGGGATTACGCAGATCTTCTTTAGGCATAAATACCTTTGCCATTTCGGTTTCCAAATTCAGCACGTTTTGCGCCAATTGTTTTTCATTACCTTGCATGCCGGTCATTTCTGCGTATCCGGAAATGGCAAACATTTTTTCCATTAATGCGAGATATGCTTCACGAATAGGTGCAGTAGAGGTTTCTAAGTAGTAGTCTCTGTCTCCGATGCCCAGACCGGTTTGCCATATCCACGCAACATTCATGCTACTATTGGTAGGGTCTGCCTCCCCGAAAACACCAAAAAACGGGCTGCTTCCGGTTAGTTGCATGCCCGCCATAATTTCGGGAAGTTGGTTTTTAGAGTTCATTTCTGCAATGATTCCCAGTTCATTTTGGAGTGGTTCAGCGCCCTGTTTTTCAATAGTTTCCGTATCCATTCCCAAATTGTATAGATCGCCGATTTTTTGTTTTACAGAGCTTTTCTCATGTGTTTCTGCGGCAATAGAAGTAATCAATTCTTTTAATTGCTCTTTGTTATCTTCGGCTAATTTGTCGAAGCTGCCGTAGCGGGCATACTCACCGGTTAGCGGATGCCTGTCCATCCAGCCGCCGCAGGCGTAGCGATAGAAGTCTGCCGCAGGACTTACTGTGGTGTCTAAATTGGCAAAATTGATGCCTGAAGTTAATTCTTTGTTTTTCATACAACAAGAGGTGGTGGTGAAAATAAGCGCACTTAACGCTAAAGTTAAAATCTTTTTCATTACGTTAAATATTTATGTATCAATTTGTTTAGTGACTCCGGCGGGATTCAAACCCACGACCTTCAGAACCGGAATCTGACGTTCTATTCAGCTGAACTACGGAGCCAATGCGGGTGCAAAGAAACACTTTTTTCGATTTTGTGGGGCGGGGATGTTATATGATATGATAATTTTTGGATATTTGCGCCTTCTTTTTTAAAGAGTTATTGTGCATTACAAAAGCATGTTTTACAAACTAAAAAATAAAAGCTGAATGAACAAAACAAGTTCAATTAATAAACCTTTTTGGAAAAACCCGCGAGTGATTATCATTGCGCTCTTTTCTATTTTAGGTATTATAACAGGGGTGGCCGGCTACCTGAAAAACGACGGGGTTGCTTTTACGGATGCACTTTATAACACATTTCAATTCTTTCTCCTGGAACATAGTTTTAAAGAAAGCCCCAATGGTTTGATAGAGATTGCCAGATGGCTAATTTTTATCGTAATACTCTTATTGTCAATAGAAATAATCTCGTTAATAATTTCTGAACAGTTAAAGTTTTTAAAAATCCGGTTGTTTTATCGTGAACATATTGTGATTTGTGGATTGACAGAAAAATCTTTAGAAATAGCCCATAAATATCCTGATAGAAAAAGAATATTTATTGACAACGATGCAAACAATCCTTTGCACCGCTCTATACGCAATTCAAATACAAAACTGATTCTCGGCAATCCGGCAAGCCAAACCATATTGAAACTTGCCCGTATTCATAAAGCAAAAGAGGCTTTTGTGCTTACAGATAGCGATGAGCAGAATCTAAATATTGCACAAATCATTTTTTCTTTATTGGAAAACGAACCGGAAAAAAATGTGCTGAAATGCTACACTTTAATTAGAGACCGCAAGCTGAAAACTTTGTTGGAAGAAACTGCTTTATTCAAATACAAGACCGGAAATTTTGACGGTATTCTTTTCAATGTTAATGAAATAGGGGTTAAATACGGGATCGCTATGAATATAGATAAGATACTGCCTGCCGAAATAAAAATAACACCCGAAATTCTGATTGTTGGATGTACAGACAAGGCAGAAAACGTGATTCTAAACTTGGCGCACTGCCTCACTAAGCAGCGCGAAATGTTCAAATTTACCATAGCAGAAAACGATGCAGAACAAATTCAACGCTTTGAAAAACTATGTAAAAAACTACACTTGACAGATTTTGCCGAAATAGAATTTTCAAACCTCAGCTTAGAAAATATTTCCACAGAAAAAACTTTTGATTCGGCTTTCGTGTGTCTTGAAGACCCCATTAATGCTTTGAAACAAGCGATAGATATTCACTATTTTTTTGGGCAACATGCCCCAAATATCTTTTTGCTCTACAACGATGTTAACTCGTTTAATATAGTACTACAAAAAGATTTACAAAAAAAGAAAATCTTTACCATCAATCTTTTGGAACAAATAGCCGACTATGTTTTTGAATTGAATAAAAACATAGAGGCCAAAGCCATAGAAGCGCACTGTTTTTGGAATGCACTGTACCAAATGAATACGGAATGGGAAGCATTGTCGGGACATTTCAAGCAATCAAATAGAAATCAAATATTAGATATGTACGTGAAAGCATATATGGTGCACGGCAAAAATTTTGAAGAATATAAAAATGATAGGGTCTCTTTTTCAGATTATGAAAAGGAAACATTGGCAATGATGGAGCATCGGCGCTGGATGATAGAAAAATATGAAAACGGATGGATTGCCGGAGAAAGAGATAATGAATTAAAACGACATAGTTGCTTGAAACCTTGGGAAAAATTATCCAAAGAGCAACAGGCAAAAGACTATGATGCCATAAATTTAATGATAGAACTTTTAAATAATCAAAAAACATGAAAATACAATCTACACTTTTTCCCAAAATTGGCTTCGTATTCCTTTTCGTGTTATTGTGGCTTCCAATGACCGGGCACGGTCAAACCGTTTCCAAGTGTTTTAAACTTGAGCAAATAAAGAAACTATATACCTCAACTTTTCTTGAAGTCAATAATATACTCTTAAATGAAAGTTGGGAAATTGTGTCAAATGCCGGTCAAACGCCTTTTGTTTTTGGAAATGATACGCTAATGTATGATAATTTTTCCCAGTGGAAATTGGATTTGTTGATGGATAAATGGTTGGTATCTTTGTATAGGAAAAAAGGAGTGCAGCCGGTGCTGGTTCTTCAAATTTCAAAAAACTGTTATGAAACTATTGAATCAGAGTTACAAAAGAATAAATCTATCACTCAAAAAACAGTGGGAGATTCCATACAACGCTTGCGTGTTTTTGGAGTTCAGTCAGGGATGGATATGAAGTTTCTGCCACGTAAGAACGACCAACCTTATCAGATCATCGTGGGTAATTATACCCAGATAGACTCCGTGATAAAAGCGCAAATTGCAGGAAAAGAGGAATATGAAAAAATGCTGCAAGAACAGCTCCTGTTTATTCAAACTGCATTAGAACAAGTAAGTTCATTAAGAAAAATTGAAAATTATGCGGCGGCAATTCTTATATTGGAAGATGTAATAGATCAACCTTTTTTTGAAAGAGAAGAATTGATCATAGAGGCTCAGGATGTGCAAAGTATGATGGTAACTTTGAAAAAAGAGGAGAATGCAAAAAAATTCAATTTATATGTTCAGATCGCCGATAGCGCTTTTACAAAAGAAAATTATAGCATGGCAAAAGAGTATTTTTTACAAGCCAAACAAATTGATGCGACTGCGCAACTGGTATTACATAAATTGAAAGAAATAGAAAAAATTGAATCCATGCTTATTATTCGACAAGATTCCATATTCAATTATGTGTCTTATCACGAACTCATAAACGATACGATTGAAACCCGGATTTTTAATAAACTCAGAAAATGTTTTTTGAGTGTTGATGCGGGAGATATTGATTTTACCTACACGTTGCAGACCGATATTTCAGGACAAAACGTTTCTTCTTATCAAATCAATACATTTTCATTGCGTCCCGTTCCCAAATTATCTGAAGAGGCATGGGCTTCGTTTTTAGATACATTGATCCTGCTTAAACCCATTCCACCGGTTAAAATAGATTATCTTTATGTGAATGCGGCGACCCCGTTTCAAAATCAATCCACATGGAATTCATCGTTAATTAAAGTGTCTAAAGGAAAGAAGATTAAGTTCTCGCCGAAATACACCCCAAAAGCTGAAAGAACCGAGTTATACGATTACTTTAAAAGTAACACGTTGTTTCCTTTCGGTAAATATGTCGTTGAAAAAAAGAAGATTATCCATCAGGATTCGGTATATACGACATTGGCTTTAAAGAAAGTTTCTACCGTAGGACCTGAAGCGATGCTTTATTCTCTGTTGTTTCCGGGTGTAGGGTCTATTGCGGCTACACAAGGCAAGAAAGGTTGGGGTATTATGGTGACATCCGTACTGTTTTATGGCGCCGGGATTGCAGGAATTTTTGTTTCTGAAAACCTAAAAAATCAGGCCATTACTGACCCTGATAAACAGAGTACCGCCAATATTGTGAAGTATGCTGCGTTTGGCTCGATAGGCGTGGGCGCCATCATCCATTTTTCCGGCATTTTTGTGGCATTGAAACAGGGAATTACCAATTTGGAAAAATCGCGCGCGCTCAAAAGAAAATTAAAAGTAGAACCTGTCTATATTCAAGAATTTCCTCAACAACCGGAACTGTAACAGATATGCAAAACTTTGACATTTTTATTAGCTATTCTTCGAAAGACAGACCCGTAGCCAATCAATTGGTAACTCTGATTGAAAATGCAGGATTTACTTGTTGGATTGCGCCTAGAAATATTGAAGGCGGCGCCGAGTATAGCGAGGTAATAGAAAAAGCGATATTGCATTGTAAGATTTTCTTGCTCATTTTTTCTGAAGATTCTGCCAATTCTTCATGGGTAAAAAGTGAGCTAAATATTGCTTTTTCAGAAAATAAATATCTCATTCCCTATAAAATAGACGCAACCCCTTTAAAAGGAACCATGCGCTTGCTTTTGAATGATAAGCATTGGATTGCAAAAAATGAAAATGAAAACAAACAAGTGGAGTTGCTCCTTTCAGCTATTCAAAATTATTTAACAAAGTTAGAAAAAGGAGAACCAGACAACCTCCCCGAAAATCCTTATTATGCAGACATCGCCAAGCGAAAAAAGAGAAAGATGGCTATACTAAGCATTTCGTTGCTGGGCATTCTTATGATAGTTGGAGTGATTGTTCTTAACATCGTTTCTGCAAATCATAGAAAAAATAGGGCACATTATAATGATTTGATAGAACGGGCTTTTTCTATGCACGGAACTTCAACGGATGATTTTGTTGCCAAGCGGAATCTGTTACTCAAGGCTCAGGAAGTGGAAAACGAAATTCCTGTTTCGCAACGAAAAGATATTTCAGGGACTTTGTTTCAACTTAATTTTAAATTAGATTCCATTTACGTTAAAAATCTTGAAGATGCCCGCTGGTTTGCCAAAGTGGAAACTAAACACGGGCTGAACCAGGCAATGGAATGTTACAAATTGGCATTACAGGTGAAAGAAGATTCGGTAGTTCGTAGCGAACTGAATACAATTTTATCAAAAAAAGGTATATATGACTAGGTTTTTTCTTTTTTTATGTTTTTTCTTTTTGGCGAATGAGTTGTTTTCGCAGTGTTATGAGCCGATTCGCAACGATGGCATCTCCTTTTTTAACAAAGCTCAATATACCAATGCGCTCAATTGTTTTATGGCGGCGCAACGATGTCAGGATAAACCCGCTAATCATGATTTAAGCAAATGGATTGCTGATTGTAATGCCAAGCTGAATGCCGCTACCGCTCCGAGAGAAGGCGCAAAACCACAATCTTCACAAAATACCTCAACAACTACATCGCAAGGCTGTTATGTTTCTACCTTTAGGGCAGCACAAGCTTCTTTCTTTAGCAATAATTTTGCAGATGCGAAGGAGCTATTTATTGAAACCCGAAAATGTTCCGACCTTCCCGGAGATAACGAGCTGGCGCTCTGGATTAAAACTTGCGATGATGAACTTGACTTCTTAGATTGTATCAAAGAAAACTATACTTCATTCTATCTTAAAGGTAATGAGTTTTTTAGAAGAGGCAATTTTGAAAAAGCCAAAGAAAATTATCTATTTGCATCGCAGAGCAAATGTGTTCCTGCCGACTTGGATGTGTACGCAAAAATTGAAGCCTGCGATCAAAAAATTAGAGAAAAGCGATTTAATACATTGCTTCACGATACCATACCGGCTACGCTTTGGGGAAAAGAGGGCGTTTTTACAGGCTATGTGCAATACAATAAACCTAATGGGAAGGGAGTGCTTGTTTTTAAAAATGACCCATCGCTTAGTAGCATTGAGTCTGATTTTAACAATGGAGAACCGGTAGGAGTTATGCATTGCATTTTTAAGAATCAAGATGAATTTACAGGAACGCTTAAGGGGGATGATTTTGAAACGGGCACTTATAAATATGCCAACGGTGATATTTTTGAAGGTTCTTTCAGGCAGCGGATGCCCAACGGAGAGGGCGTATTTCGTTATGCCAACGGAGATATTTATACCGGCGATGTTGTGAACGGGAAAAAGGAGGGTTTTGGAAAATTAGTCATAAAATCAGGAAATTATATTCCCAATGCCCAGGGCACTGCCACGTATGAAGGAAATTGGGTAGCCAATCAAAAATCGGGACTTGGAAAATGTTATGATGATAAGGGGGTGTTGATTCATGAAGGGATTTTCACCCGTGATTTTCCGGAAAAAGATTACCCCAATCGGATCATGCGTATTTCGTTCACGTGGATAACCGTGCTCGAAGGAACTTTTAGGATGGGATGCACGGATGCGCGCGAGTGTGCGAATAGAGACCGTCCGCCGCGTACGGTAACGTTGTCCGAATTTCAAATCAGCGATAAAGAAGTTACGGTGGCGCAGTACCGTACTTTTTGTACGGCTACGGGAAGAAGTATGCCGGCAAGACCTTCCTGGGGTTGGGATGATCAGGATCCTATCGTCAACGTTAACTGGAATGATGCGGTAGCCTTTTGCCAATGGACAAATTGCAGGCTGCCTACCGAAGCCGAATGGGAATACGCCGCGCAGGGCGCTGCCGCACGGCGGCAATACTGGTATAGTGGCGGTGATATATTGCGGGAAGTGGCGTATTTTGCAGATAACACAACACGGACAAGAACTGTGGGTAAAAGAAAACCCAACGAATTGCTCCTGTATGATATGTCAGGAAATGTAAGTGAATGGGTATCAGATTGGTTCGATACCTATCCGCAATATCCACAAACAAACCCACAAGGACCTCCTACCGGAATTCATAAAGTAGCAAGAGGTGGAAGTTGGCAAAGTAGTGAAATAGAATGTAGAGTAACGAATCGTGAAATATATGAACCGCATGTAAGTACTACATTTCTTGGGTTTAGGGTGGTACGCAATTTCTAAATTTAAAGTACCATAATACGTTATATGGTTATTTCAATTTTGTTTATCATATCCGTCAACTCTAATTTATTTTATTGATTTAAAATATTTTATACTAATATTAAGGAGAGACTATTTATTTTTTCCCTTTTACCGTCAATACCCAAATCGCTATCCAATAGGTAATAGTAATACCCAAAAATGCCCCGAACAGGATAGGAAACTTTTCCGCATCATCTAACAATACAAACAAAGGAATGATAATAATGCCGAGAAGTAGGAAATAGCGAAAGGAGGTTTTCATATACAATGATTACTTTATCAAGAAAGTAAACTTGTCGAAGTTTTTCAAAGCAATACTTGTGCCGCGCGCTACCGCTCTCAACGGGTCTTCTGCTACGTGCACTTTTACTTTGCTTTTTTTGGCAATACGTCTGTCCAACCCGCGCAAAAGCGAACCGCCGCCCGCCAAATAAATGCCCGTTTTATAAATGTCGGCAGAGAGTTCGGAAGGTGTGTTTTCCAACGCATTTATCACCGCTGCTTCCACTTTTGAAATAGATCGGTCTAATGCCTGCGCAATTTCCTGATAATTTACTCTTACCGCAATAGGGATCCCTTGCAGCAAGTCGCGTCCGTAAACTTCGTATTCTTCCGGTGGGTTTTCCAAATCCTCAATAGCAGAACCAACGTTTATTTTAATTTGCTCTGCGGTGGACTCTCCGATAGCGATATTGTGTTTTTTGCGCATAAAATCCATGATGTCATAGTTAAACTCATCACCGGCAACTTTAATAGATTTGCTAGTTACGATTCCACCCAGCGCCAACACGGCAATTTCACTGGTACCGCCGCCAATATCAATGATCATATTTCCATTGGCATCTAAAACATCTATGCCGATGCCGATTGCTGCCGCCATAGGCTCGTGGATCATACGCACTTCTTTTGCGCCCGATTGCTCGGCAGAGTCGCGCACGGCACGTTCCTCTACTTCAGTAATCCCGGAAGGAATACAAATCACCATTTTCAGCGCAGGAGGAAAGAGCAAACCTTTGGTGCCCGTCATTTTGATAAATTCGCGAAGCATCAATTCCGTAGATCGAAAATCGGCAATAACGCCATCTTTCAACGGGCGGATAGTTTGAATGTTTTCGTGCGTTCTTCCATGCATTAAAAGTGCTTTCTTCCCCACTGCCAGCACGTTGCGAGTAGCCCTGTCCAAAGCAATGATGGAAGGTTCATCAATAATTACTTTGTCGTTATGTAAAATTACAGTATTGGCTGTGCCTAAGTCAATAGCTAATTCTTTAGTAAAAAATGAAAACAATCCCATGTAAAATTATAATTCTAATATGTTGAAAAATATGCGTTCATTAAAGAGCGCGCAAATATAGAAAAAATTTGGTTTATTCATCAATTCTTAAATTAAATTTTTCTTGTTTCTTTGCACTCATTATGACTTATTATAAAATTCACAAAGAAGGCTTCGTCTCCATAATCATTGCATTTCTTGTAGCAGTGGTGGCAGTTTGGATATTTTTTTACTTTGTAAAAGTCTCATTGTTATCACATTTAATGGTTAAAATGATGGGCATTGGCATCGTGCTGTTTATCATTTACTTCTTTCGGGTGCCTTACAGAAAAATAAACAGAGATGAGAATGCTATTGTGTCGCCTGCCGACGGAACGATCATTCAAATTATGGAAGAAGTTGAAACCGAATACTTTAACGACAACCGGATACAAATCTCCATTTTTATGTCGCCGCTAAATGTGCATGTAAACACTTATCCTATTGATGGAGAGATTGTTTATGTCAAACATCATTTCGGAAAACATTTCGTTGCGCATTTGCCGAAAGCTTCCAAAGATAATGAGCATAATACCGTTGTTCAAAAACATAAAAACGGAGAAAGGGTATTGTTTCGCCAAATTGCCGGTATAGTGGCGCGTAGAATTGTAGGTTATGCCCAAAAAGGAGAAATTGCCGAACAGGGCAAGGAGATGGGAATCATCAAATTTGGTTCGCGGGTAGATGTTTTTTTACCGTTGTCGGCAAAAATTAATGTAAAATTGGAGGATAAGGTGCGGTCAAAAATTACACATTTGGCATATTTATCATAATGCAACTCACGATTATTATTGTAAACTACAACGTAAAACATTTCTTGTTGCAATGTTTGCAATCGGTGCAAAAAGCTATCATAGGAATTGAAGTTGAGGTTTTTGTGGTGGACAATGCTTCTTGCGATGGTTCTGTAGAAATGTTGAAAGAGAAATTCCCGTGGGTTCATCTTATCGCAAATACAGAAAATGTAGGTTTCTCGTGTGCCAATAATCAAGCTATTAAACTTGCTAAAGGGGAATTTGTGTTATTGCTCAATCCCGATACCTTAGTAGAAGAAGATACATTTTTGAAATGTATGGATTTTATGAATGAAATGCCGGATGCCGGTGCGCTGGGCGTGAAGATGATTAACGGGAATGGCGAATTTCTCCCAGAATCGAAAAGAGCGCTACCCATTCCTTCCGTAGCTTTTTACAAAATATTCGGATTGTCAAAACTGTTTCCGCAATCTAAACGGTTTGGTTCTTATCATCTTACCTATTTGGATAACAATAAAATACAATCGGTAGAAGTGCTCTCCGGCGCATTTATGTTTACCCGGAAAAAAGTGTTAGATGAGATTGGACTTTTAGATGAAACTTTTTTCATGTATGGCGAAGATATTGATCTATCGTATCGTATCATTAAAGCCGGATACAAAAACTACTATTTACCCGACACAAAAATTATTCATTACAAAGGAGAAAGCACCAAAAAAGGAAGCATCAATTATGTGGTAGTGTTTTACAAAGCCATGCAAATATTTGCTAAAAAGCATTTTACGAATAAAAAATCGTTTCTTTTAACGTGGATACTCAACTTCGCAATATGGTTTCGAGCCTCTTTGGCTATAGGAAAAAGAGTAGTGGCATCCTTGCTTTTACCGCTATTGGATATCGCTGTGATTTACGGAGGCATGATTTTATTGGCATTTTATTGGCAAACGCAAGTGCTACATTACAGAAACAGTCATTTTCCCGACTACTATTTTTATTTAGTAATCCCTTGCTACATTGCCATTTGGATTATTTCCGTTGCCCTAAATAAAGGCTACAAAAAACCTTACTCCACTTCCAAAACCAATCGGGGTATTATTTTTGGCACGATTGTTATTTTGCTAATCTACGCCTTACTTCCCGAAACGATCCGCTTTTCGCGTGCTGTTACCATTTTCGGCGCGGTTTGGACGGCAATTACCATGAACCTCATTCGCTACCTCTTCCATTTATTCAAACTGAAAGGCTACCAATATGCCGACCCAAAAAAGCGAAGAGTGCTCATTATCGGCAACTTGCCCGAAGCGGAAAGAGTAGCTTTACTTGCACAAATAGGCAACCAAAAACCGGAAACTGTTTATACTGCTGAAGATGCGCCTACTTCTATAATTCAACATTCTATCAAAGAAAATAAAATTAACGAATTAGTTTTCTGTTCAAAAGATGTCAGCATAAAAAGCATCATTTCACACTTCATAGAATTGAAAAACAGTTCGGTATCTTACAAGATAGCACCTGAAGGGGAGCAGGTGGTTGTTGGGAGTAGGAATACTCAAAGTCCGGTTGATGTGGTACAAATCACCGGAGGGGGATGAATGTGAATAACCTCGACTACGTTTTAAATAAAATATTAATATTATGCAAGAAATGAAAATCAAAAATTATTCAGATGCCATTCAGGCAATCAAAAGCGCCATTTTAAAAAGCCGTTACCGTGCGGCAGCATTGGCAAACAGAGAATTACTTTCTCTTTATTATGGAATTGGAAAATATATTTCCGAAAACAGTCGAACAGGTTTTTGGGGAACCGGAGCTATTGAGGCAATTTCTGAAAGGTTGCAGCAGGAACTACCCGGATTGAGGGGTTTTTCGGCTACCAACATGAAAAACATGCGGATTTTTTTCGAAGCATGGGGAGATGAATTTTCGGCTTTTTCAAATCGTCAGTTGCCAACTGACGATTTGAAAATAGCCAATTTAAGCGAAAATCGTGCGCCAATGAAGCACGATTTAGATTGTTCCGTTAAACATGTAGTTGAAATTCGGCAGCCACTGGCTGCCGAATTGACCATATTATATGATGAAGTAGATATTCAGATACTTACATCAAATCGGCAGCTGGTAGCTGCCGATTTAACCACAGAACAAATAAAACAATTTCTTAGTATTGGCTTTACTCATCACCGTGAGATACTATCCAAAACCAAGTCACTCGAAGAAAGAATTTTCTACATTGAACGCTGTGCAACAGAGTTTTGGAGCAAAGAAAAATTGCGATACCAGCTCAAAAGCAAATTATTTGAGAAACAAGGCAAGTTATCCAATAATTTCCAAACCGCCATTTCAGACAAAAACCTGCAATTAAAAGCCTTGCTATCGTTCAAAGATGAATATTTACTTGACTACATCAATATAGAATCTCCGGACGATGAATCGGATGAGCGTGTATTAGAAAGCGAGATTGTAAATAACATTAAGAAATTCATCATGTCGTTGGGAAAAGACTTTTCGTTTATTGGCAATCAACATCGCGTGATTGTGGACGAACAGGAATATTTTGTTGATTTGCTTTTCTTTAACCGCCAATTGCAATCTTTGGTTGCTTTCGATTTGAAAAAAGGAAACTTTAAACCGGAATACTTAGGAAAAATGAACTTCTACTTATCGGCATTAGACGATTTGGTACGGCTTCCACACGAAAATTCATCTATTGGAATTATTTTGTGTAAATCTAAAAACCAGAAAATTGTAGAGTATGCTTTCAGAGATATGGGCAAACCGATGGGCGTGACTACTTACAAAACAGCATCAGAGTTGCCGCCCGAATACCGGAATGTATTGCCTGATGCGGAGAGGTTGAAAGAGCTGTTGTGAGAAAGAAATAGCTAATAGTGATATGCTATAAATAAAATTTTAATTTTGCCACCAAATTAATAACAAAACCATACTTTCATTATGACATAAAGACAACGTGCTACTAAGCACATTATAAAGCATATAAAAAAGCATTAGGCTTTTATCTTTCTCTCTGAAAGTTTGACGATTTGAAGGTGTTGAAAGATAAGTTTAATGTTCACGTTGGGCGTGAACTTAACTTATTTGTAACATCGGGTCCCGTCAAACACCTCAGAGAGCGGATATTTTAAGTATCACGCTTTTTTTATTATCCGAAACAAAAAAAATCAAACAAATACTTTTAAACCAAATTATTAACCAAAATTTATTTTATTATGAAAAAGAAACTTTTATTTTTATTGACAGCCTTGCTATTGAGCGGGGCAAGTGCGTTTGCACAAGGCGGAACGACGGGACCGCTTACCTGGGAACTTGACAATGGCACGCTCACTATTAGTGGTGCAGGACCAATGCCGAATTATGATTATGAAAATTCCCTCCCTCCTTGGATTGATTATCATGAATCTATTACTGCTATTGTTATGGAAACAGGGGTTACAAGTATTGGAGACTGTGCTTTTCTATCTTGTATCAGTTTAACTTCCATCACAATTCCGGAAAGTATTACAACTATTGGAGATTATGCTTTTTACAATTGCTCAAGTTTAATTTCGATTACCATTCCCAACAGCGTTACAACTATTGGAGAGTGGGCTTTTTCCTAATGCTCAAGTTTGACTTCGATTACCATTTCGAACAGCGTTACAACTATTGGAGATTATGCTTTTTCCCAATGCTCAAGTTTAACTTCGATTACCATTTCGAACAGCGTTACAACAATTGGTAACTCTGCTTTTTCCGGTTGCGGAAGTTTGACTTCGATTACCATTCCTAATAGCGTTACAACTATTGGAAATTATGCTTTTTCCGGTTGCGGAAGTTTGACTTCGATTACCATTCCTAATAGCGTTACAACTATTGAAAACCACGCTTTTTCCTATTGCACAAGTTTGACTTCGATTACCATTCCTAACAGCGTTACAACTATTGGAGACTATGCTTTTTCCTATTGCACAAGCTTGACTTCGATTAATGTTGAAAGTGAAAATAATAGTTACGCTTCAGAAAATGGTGTTTTATTTAATAAAAATAAAACAACCCTGATTTGCTGTCCGGAAGGAAAAACAGGTGCGTATGTTATTCCCAACAGTGTTACAACAATTGGAAATCAGGCTTTTTCCTATTGCACAAGTTTGACTTCGATTACCATTCCTAATAGCGTTACAACTATTGAATATTCTGCTTTTTTCTCTTGCACAAGTTTGACCTCAATTGCCATTCCTAACAGTGTTACAACTATTGGGGACGGAGCCTTTAGTGATTGCACAAGTTTGACCTCAATTATTATTCCTAATAGCGTTACAAGTATTGGAGAGGGCGCTTTTTATAATTGCAGCAGTTTAACCTCTGTAATAATTCCTAATAGCGTTACAACAATTGGGGACGGAGTCTTTAGTGCTTGCACAAGTTTGACCTCAATTATTATTCCTAATAGCGTTACAAGTATTGGAAATTATGCTTTTTATGATTGCAGCAGTTTAACCTCTGTAACAATTCCTGATAGCGTTACAACAATTGGATACTCTGCTTTTTTCGGTTGCGAAAGTTTGACTTTGATTACCATTTCTAACAACGTTACGACTATTGAGGACAGGACCTTTCAATATTGCCAAAGTTTGATCTCAATTACCATTCCTAACAGCGTTACAACTATTGGAAACTTCGCTTTTTCCCATTGCACAAACTTGACTTCTATTATCAATCTTAATCCTGTGCCTGTTGACATAGGTTTCAATGTTTTTAATTATATGGAACAAAGCGCATGTTCACTGAGAGTCCCTACAAATGCAGTTTCTGCTTATCAAAATGCAGAGGTATGGAATGAGTTTAATATCGTGGGCATTTATTCGGTTAATGTAAGTGCAAATAATGACGAATACGGAACGGCAACCGGCGGTGGATATTATGATGAAAACGAGATAGCCACAGTAAATGCTACCACACACGCCGACTACAAATTTGTAAATTGGACAAAAAACGGCGTGGAAGCTTCTACCGATAGCTCATACAGTTTTACCGTAACCGAAAATTTAGAATTGGTTGCCAATTTTGAAGAAATAGAAACTTATTTGATTACTGTAAGTGTTAATAATGAAGAATACGGAACTGCTACCGGCGGTGGATATTACGATGAAAACGAGACGGCCACGGTAACGGCTACCGCTCACACCGGCTACAAATTTGCAAATTGGACAAAAAATGGGGTGGAGGTTTCTACGGAAAACCCATACAGTTTTACCGTAACCGAAGATGTAGAATTGGTCGCTAATTTTATAAACGATGTCGGTGTTGTAGAGACAAGGCATGCCTTGTCTCTACAGGTGTACCCCAACCCCACCACAGGACAATTACAAATTAAAAATTACGAATTACGAGATGGGGAAATTGAGATTTACGATATTTCCGGGAAAAAACAATCATCTCATCATCTTATCACCTCATCACCTAATCATCACATCAATGTTTCGCATTTACCAAGCGGAATCTATTTTTTGAAGATTGCGGGAAGCGTGGTGAAGTTTGTAAAAGAATAGATTGCCGAGAGACCCGCTTTCAGAGAGAGCACACATATCTAAGGAGGCTGTCTTAAAAGTCAAGACAGCCTCTTTTTAAGACAGCCTCAAAAAGACCATGTTGAGAATTGAGAATTAACCACTAATCACTGTTTCAGACAAACCTGTTAGCTCGCTTACCTCTTTAATTGACATCCCCATTTCAATTGCCTTTTGTGCAATTTCTATATTTCTTTCCAACTTTCCTTTTATTATTCCTTCTGTCAGCCCTTTTTTTATTCCTTCGGCTCTTCCTTTATCCCTTGCTGTGTCCACAATGTTTTTCCAATCTCGGTTTGTTTTTAGATTGTTCAAATAGTGCATATACTCTTTTTCTGTTAATTTTGCTACTTCTGCAGCAGCAAAAAATTTCTCGAAAATATGTTCCTCCAATTTAGCCGGTATATTTTCTAAACGTTTGAGGTTTTTTATCACATAGAGCCATTTCTCAAAATGGGAGTTCAATTCATCCACCTTTTTGGTAAACTTGGGCATCTCTAAATAAATGAACGTCAATTTGTCGTAGAAAACCTTGTGTGTTTCTATATCGCTCAGCATAACATCGTAGCGGTATTTGTGCGGATCTTTTTTG